>VFQN01000050.1_pt1 | contig 269991 bp, 211 predicted proteins | sample 3512371 | NCBI WGS metagenome assembly VFQN01 (sample SAMN10412370, study PRJNA504923) | tailings metagenome | isolation source: Replicate 2 from Balatoc abandoned mine | place: Philippines: Itogon, Benguet | collected 2017-08-28
CTATATTTGGCGCAAAGAAACGAAAAAAAAGAAAACTAACAACTGTTAATATTTATACAATGGCTGACCAGCATCCCATAATACTACCTGATTTTGTGCTACCCGACCTGTATAAGAATCATTTGGTCATTGTAAATGAACCATTCGTTGATAATAAAATTCCGAAAAAAAAGGTTGAATCCAATGTAAAAGAGCCTGAATTTTTGGGTAACAACCAGAAAAAAATTAGCATTTTATTAGTTGACCACGAAGCTGTTTTCGTGAACGATCAGTCTTTGCAGTTTTTATCTGCCATACTAGCAGCCTGCAAACTAAATCTCGGGGATGTAGCTATTGTGAATCTTGCCAATAACACCCTTTCATACAATACGATTAAAGAATGGCTTTCACCAAAACACATGATCATTTTTGATGTCGATGCCAATGCACTAAACATGCCTTTTAAGCTCCCTTTTTATCAGGTTCAGGCATATGATCAGTCTTCGATTTTGTTTGCTCCCTCTCTTTCTACCATGATGGGTGAAAGCAGAGAAGCAAAACTTGAAAAAAGTAAACTTTGGCTGAGCCTAAAAAACATGTTCAATTTATCTTGATATGCACACACTTGTTTTTGCTACTAACAATCAACATAAAGTAGACGAGATCAATACCATCATTGGAGAAAATATTCACGTCATCACATTGAAAGATGCCGGTATTGATATTGATATTCCTGAACCACACGATACACTGGAGGCCAATGCCACAGAAAAGTCTACTGTTATTTACCAACTTACAGGCAAAAACGTTTTTAGCGAGGACACAGGATTAGAAGTACTTGCTCTCAATGGTGAGCCGGGTGTTAAAAGTGCCAGGTATGCAGGAGAAGAAAAAAGTTTTCAGGCCAATATCGATAAACTTTTAAATAAGCTGGGGGAGAATACACAAAGAGAAGCCCGTTTCAGAACAGTAGTATCATTGATTTGGCAGGGAAAAGAATATCAATTTGAAGGTATCTGTGAAGGAAGCATTGCATTATCGCAAACAGGTACCAGTGGGTTTGGATATGATCCCATCTTTATTCCAACGGGCAGCCACAAAAGTTTTGCTGAAATGAGTATGGAAGAAAAAAATAAATTCAGCCATAGAAAAAAAGCAGTTGCACAATTAATTTATTTCTTACAACTACAGCCTTCACTATGAACCGTATCAAAATAAACTTACCGGATCATTTTCAGTTCTATGTAGATATCCCTATACGCATTACAGATCTCAATTATGGCGGACATGTGGGTAACGATGTATTTCTTTCATTGATCCATGAAGCCAGACAACAGTTTTTAATAAAGCATGGCTATACAGAATTGTCATTTGGAGGTGTGGGACTTATCATGGCAGATGTAGCAGTAGAATACAAAAAGGAACTCAATCATGGCGACATTGTCAGAATCTCTGTTTGTGCGGCAGATTTTGACAAGTTGGGATTTGATCTCTTCTATAAAATTGAGCTCATACAAACAGAGGATTTGGTTTTAGCAGGTAAGGCAAAAACAGGAATGATCTGTTATGACTATTCAGCAAAAAAGAAAGCCCATATTCCTGAAGAAGCTTTGCAGAAATTCCTTACCAACTAAATGAATCAATTCATGCAAACATCTGCTCGCCCATTGTTCTTTCTGTTGATCAGTTGCTGGATGTTGCCATTGATAGCGCCGATTACTTTATCCGCCCAATTGATCCCTCCTTATAAAAACAAACAGTTACCGATCAAGGAAAGGGTGAACGACCTATTGTCGAGAATGACGGTACAAGAGAAGTTTTTCCAACTGTTTATGATACCGGGTGAGATCAAAAAAGGAGAAGAACAGAAATACCAAGATGGATTATTTGGATTCCAAGTGAGCGCAGGCGTCGCTGATGAAAAAAATGCTGCAGAACAATTACTGCGGTACAATACCAAGGAAAATGCGTGGAGCTTGGCTACAAAGATCAACCGAATCCAAAAATACTTTGTTGAAAATACCCGACTAGGCATTCCCATCATTCCTTTTGATGAAGCCTTACATGGACTGGTAAGAGATGGGGCTACCGTATTTCCGCAAAGTATTGGGTTAGCCGCTACCTGGAATACAAAATTAATGGAAGGCGTAGCAGATGCTATTGCAAAAGAAGCATCGATCAGAGGAATCAGACAAGTGTTGTCGCCTGTCATCAATATTGCTACAGATGTTCGTTGGGGACGAACAGAAGAAACTTATGGAGAAGATCCATTTCTCACATCCGCAATGGGTGTTTCATTTATCAAGTCTTTTGAAAAGAAAAATATTATCACAACACCCAAACATTTTATCGCCAATGTGGGTGATGGCGGTCGTGATAGTTATCCCATTTATTTGAATGAAAGGGCTTTGATGGATATACACTTCCCTCCCTTTATCGCTGCTATTCATAAAGCGGGTGCTAGATCAATTATGACTTCATATAATTCTGTAGATGGGAGTCCGGCTACGGCTCACCGATATTTACTGACGGAAACACTTAAAAATAAATGGGGCTTCAAAGGGTTTGTCATTTCTGATGCCAGCGCAGTGGGTGGCGCCAATGTTTTGCATTATACTGCTAAGGATTATGCTGAAGCAGGCAAGCATGCCATCACTAATGGATTGGATGTCATTTTTCAAACACAGCATGAACATCACCAGTTATTCATCCCTCCTTTTCTGGATCAGCAAATTGCTCAATCGAGAATAGATGATGCCGTAAGCAGGGTTTTAACTGCAAAATTTGAACTGGGATTATTCGATCAACCTTATACAGATGAGTCCAAAGCCCGCGACAGTAGTTTCAAACAACAGCACAAGGAATTGGCCAAACAAGCTGCTTTAGAATCCATTGTATTACTCAAGAATAAAAACCAATTACTCCCGCTCCATCAAAATAAAATCAAAACCATTGCTTTGATCGGTCAAGATGCAACTGAAGCGAGATTAGGTGGGTATAGCGGTAATGGATCAGAAAAAATTTCATTGCTAAAAGGACTTCAGACCCTACTACCGAATGTCAATATTCAATATACTATTGGGGCTCAAAGGATGCCTATAAATGCCGTTACAATTCCTAATACTGTTCTTACGCATACCGACAGTGATAATAAAAGAAGAAATGGTTTGATCGCTGAATATTTTGATAATGTAGACCTGCTTGGGTCCCCCGTTTTGAAAAGAATAGATGATCATATTGATTTTCATTGGACACTTTACGGTCCTGATCCTATTTTACCCAACGACTTTTATAGTGTACGATGGAAAGGTTTTATCAAAGCACCGGCTATAGGAGAATACAAGATCGGTTTAGAAGGCAATGATGGCTTTCGTTTGTACCTGAATCAACGATTACTCATTGATGAATGGGAAAAACAAAGTTATCATACACGACTGACAAAAGTTTTCTTACATAAAGACAGTTCATACTTAGTCACTATTGAATTTAAAGAACCCAATGGCAACGGCCATATTCGGTTGATATGGGACCATGGTATTAAAGATCAGTATCAACAAGAGATAGAGAGAGCTGTACTATTAGCAAAACAAGCGGATATTGTCATGATCGCTGCAGGTATTGAAGAAGGTGAGTTTCGCGACAGGGCTTCATTACAATTGCCGGGATATCAGGAAGAGTTGATACAACGTATCGCAGCAACAGGAAAGAAAACAGTGGTATTATTGACAGGAGGTAGCGCCATCACCATGAATCATTGGATCGATAAAGTAGATGCCGTTTTACAAACTTGGTATCCGGGAGAGCAAGGCGGACATGCAATAGCTGATATTCTTTTCGGGCATTATAATCCATCAGGAAAATTACCCATCACATTTCCCATCTCAGAAGCACAGTTACCATTGGTATATAATCATGCTCCCACCGGAAGAGGTGATGATTATGTGAATTTATCCGGCTTACCTCTTTTCCCTTTTGGATATGGATTGAGCTACACACAATTCACGTATCATGATCTTCAATTAGAAAGAAAAAGCATGAAACAATCTGATAGTATTTGGCTTTCCTGCTCTATCACGAATAGTGGGACAAGAGATGGACAAGAGATCGTTCAGCTTTATATAAGAGACCTTTTGTCCAGTGTTGTAAGACCGTTAATGGAACTAAAAGGTTTTGAAAAAATATACTTGAAAGCAGGAGAAACCAAACAGGTTCGTTTCTTAATAACACCTGAATTGTTATCGATGACAAATCTTTCTCTTGAAAAAGTTATTGAACCGGGTGATTTCAGGATCATGATCGGAGCCTCATCAAGAGATATCAGACTTAAAACAATTCTGACGGTTACTGAATGAGATTATTCATTCCAAATACGCCAACTTTCTTCTGCTTGAATAATGAGCATCTCAGCCCCATTCTGAACTGTTGCATGATGCGCTGCCGCTTTTTTTAGAAATGAAGTTTCTGCAGGATTGTAGATCAAATCATAACAATGATGTTTTGATGTCATGCATTCGTAAGGCAATGGAGGATACTCATCAACAGAAGGATACATACCCAATGGTGTTGTATTAACGATGAGGGTATGTGTATCCATTATATTTTGATCAATGTCCTGATACGTAATCGTATTTGATCCTTTTTGTCTGGATACAGACAGATAAGAGATCTTCAATTGCTCCAACACATAAGCAACTGCTGCAGCCGCACCACCGGTTCCTAATATGAGTGCAGCAGAATGTTCAGGCTTGAGAAAGGGCCGTAAAGACGTTTCAAAACCTATTACATCCGTATTATGCCCTGAAAGTTTTCCATTGGATATCTTGATGCAATTACATGCACCTATTGACTGAACAGCCGATGATTGTTCGTCTAAAAAGTCCAGTACTTCTTTTTTGTATGGAATGGTAACATTCAGTCCGTTGAGATCGGGATGAGATGTTATGATCTGTTTTAACTCCGAAATATTTTTTATCGGGAAGTTGTCATATACATGATCATTCAACTGCTCATTCAAGAACTTTTCTGAAAAATACTTTTGAGAAAATGAGTGAGTCAGAGGATAACCAATAAGACCATAACGTTTCATGGATCAAAGCTTGTTAAGATACAATTCAAAAGTATCTCCACGTAACCCGATACGCATAGCTTCCAATGCAAGAATTTCATGGGGTGCAATGTTTCCAAGGTTTACGTTACAACCAATTAATTCAAGGAAGTATAATTGTTGAGCTTTTTGAGGTGCTTCCCATATGATTTTTTCTTCCGGTATCTGGGTTAATATTTCCTGAACCAGTCCTTCTCTTACTTCACCACTACCTCTGTAGATACCTACATTACCTGCTTCTCTTGCTTCTGCAATAACGTAAGAAGATCCCGCTTCTAATTCAGCACGCATGAGTTCAATCCATTTGTATGGAGGGATGATATGTGCTGCATCTTTACTTCCCACTTCACTCAATACTGTTCCGTGCTGGGTCAGTTTTTCGATATATCCGCATTTCTCAGCGTGAGGAATACTGATGGAACCATCACTTACTTCCATGTATTTGATCCCATAATCTTTACAAACACTGATATAATCATCAAACTGATTTCTGATGAGGAAGGCTTCGAAAAGGGTACCACCGAAATAAATAGGTACATTATAGGAATGATATACTTCAATCTTTTCACGAAGATTAGGTGTAACAAAAGATGTCCCGAATCCAAGTTTCACAATGTCTACGTGCGGACCACCCACACTCATAAAATTATGGACCTCATTTATGCTGAGTCCTTTATCCATGACCATGGTTAAGCCTGATACTCTGGGTTGTTGTGTTCTAACAGGAATCTGAGAAAGGTTAAAATTCATGAAGGTTGTTTTTTCGCACGCAAAAATAAGCTAAACAGCTCATTTAAGCATGTGTAAAGAATTAGAAGAAGATGGCAGATCTATATTTTTTTCCCTTTTTTATATCGAGCTACTAGATCTACTACCTGATTGTTTTGCAAGATAGAAGGATTCAGTTCAATGAATTTCTTGAGAGAACGTGGTGCTTTTTCCATAGCTGCTTCTAATTTGAGTAAACCCTCTTTGGATCTGCCGAGAATAAACAACATGGCACTATGATAAAACAGGAAAATGGGTTTATCATCTGTTGCTTTTGCAGCCGCAATACACTGTTCAATTGCTTCTTCATGAAAACCGGCTTTGATAAGACAACGAATCAATGCTTCCCATCCGGCTACATTTTTGGTCTTTTGACGCACAACCGTTCCAAAATACTGGATTGCATCTTTGAACTGATTGAGATTCATTTTGCATTCTCCCATGGCCAGATTGTATTCCGGCATGGAACGATGAATACGCATGGCTAGTTCCAACTGTTTTACAGCACTTTGCCATTGTTCTTCCAGCATATAGGTCACCGCAATCTTGTAATACAGTTTACTGTCATCCGGATTTAAATGAACCGCTTTTTTATAATGGAACCTGGCTTGCGCATAATTGCCCATTCTGTGGTAACAGTGCCCGATCGCTTCGTAAATCACATCTTCCGGACGAGTCAATTCCAGTACTTTTTCCAACACCTCTATGGCTTCTTTGTATTTACGTAAACGCAGGTACGCATCGCCCATATTGCGATAAGCATAATCGAATTTTTCATCGATAGCTACTGCATACTGATATGCATCAATTGCTTTTTCATAAAGTTTCAGCCCCTGATAAGCAGCGGCTAAATTGAACCAAGCCAATTCGCTAAATGGCTGCTCTTCAATGATTTGCTGGTGCAAACGTATACTTTCTTCATTACGTCCGGTAAAATCGGTCCAGAAACATATTTTGTATAAAGCTTCTTCATTGGAAGGGTCTTCCTCTAATATCAGCTTCAAACAATCAAATACCTTATCAAATTCCTCATAATCATCATAGACATCGGCTAGTTCAAACAAAAGATCAAGCCGCTCCTCTCCTTCAAACAAACTCAATGCTGCTTCTAGTAGTTCCACAGCTTTAGGTTGTTGGTCTAAGGCCAGGTAAGCATCTGTTTTTAAGATATATAGGTTGATATCACTGCTATCATATAATTCGGCATTTTCGAGAACATCCAAAGCCTCCCGGTATTTACGGGATGCCAGCAGCAAATCGGCCTTTTTGATCATTAATTGAGAAGAATAGGGATACTGCTCTAATCCAATATCAGCAGCCTCAAGTGCTTCATTGATATCGTCTTTCTCATCATAATAATCAATAATACGTTCGAAAGCGTCTTCTTCAATAAAGCTGTGGTGACGACCTTGTTTGAGATTCTGGTACTGTTGGAGGAGTTCTTTGAGGGCTTCTCTGTCTTCGCGGTACGGATTTTCTCTCATCTTCAATGGGTTTACCTAAAATAGACCTAAAAAACCTTTTTTCCAAGTTTACCGTAACTTTTTTTATCCAGAAACGTTAACATAATAGTATGATAATTATGTTTTAATTTAACAAAACAGTACCTTTGTCCAAATGTTAGTCCGTAAACATATCAAAAAAATAGCCATAGCTACCCTATTGATCATAGGTGTGCAGATGGCTTTTGCTGCGTTTACACTAACAGGAATCACTGAAAAAAGAGCAAAAGACAGCAAGTATACATTGAAAAATATGCATCACTTGTCTACCAAAGCTGCTTCTTATTCATCGCTTAAGTACTCATTACATCTGAAGACTGCCCCATCGGTAACCACTTCTACCTTAAAGAATGATGGTGTTGAAATCTCTTCTATGTTGCGTTATGATAACGGGAATACATCTTTTGTATATCCTTACAAGTTTAAAGTAAAAGTGCCAAAGTTTAAAACTCCGGCACCTACTCAACGCTAAAAATTTTCTTTTTATTTACGACTACAGTATTCTATATCCACTTGTGGGTATATCAAACTTTGAAGGAGGTACCGGATTAAAATTGATCTGTTTCGCCGTATAGCGAATCTTATTTCCATCAGCATCAATACTTTCAGATTCCAATACCAGTCCGGGAATATCCTTAAACTGATATTCAAATTCTTTCACTGAAGGTGCAATAGCGGGTGTATAATACACAGAGAAAGTACTTCCATTTGCCATTACCAGGTTTACTTTCTTACACTCATAACCAATGATCGTCTTTGTTTCAGTGGTCGCTTCTATCCGCATACCATCAAATTTTTTATTTTCTTCTTTCCACTTTTCGGGGTCAAGTTTGGTCATGAACTTATTAGCGCCAAACTCACGTAAGATCACAGCAGTACCGCTATTTTTTTGATAGATCATTGACTGCATAAAAGTTGGACTAGTAAGGTCTGTCCTACTATTCACACCTTTGATATAAACGATTTTGCTACTGGATTTCAGAGAAGCAATTGCATCATTACTTGCTTGTGTATCATCAATATTGATCCCGTAAGTGATGGTACATTCTGCCACTACTCGCTGTTGAGCTGAAACAGTGATCAATGACATCAGTAATACAAATACTCCTATTAACTTTTTCATGTGAGCGATTTAATATCTATTGATACAATTTCATGCCAAGATTAACGAAAAAGCCCCACAACAGGTGTAGGGCTTTCTTAAAGTTTATAAAACATTGAAAATCAATAGCCTAATTACTTATTTCTTTTCTGATTTTTTTCTTTTAACTCTTGCAATTTCTTTTGACTTTCCATCATCTGCTCATAACGCTCCTGCCATTTGCTTTTTTTCTTAGGCGCTTTACGCTTTTCATCAATTTTAGCAAGAATCAGATCATGATTGATGATATAATTCTGGATCACAAACTGCAATCCAAGTGTTACCAAGTTAGAAACGGTATAATACCAAGTTAATGCTGATGGTAGTCTATTGAAAATGAATAAGAGAATGAAAGGGAATATATAAGGCATATACTTCAACATCGGATTATCCTGTGTTGGCGTCATGCTCATGTTGTAAATAGATATCAAGAAACTGGTTATAACAGCGGTAATGGTGAATAAACTGATATGATCACCAAAACCTAAAGGAATTGAAAACGGCAATGTGGCAATCACATCATATGAAGAAAGATCGTCACTCCACAGGAATGATTGTCCACGCAATTCAATATTCGCATTGAAGAAACTATACAACGCAAAGAAGATCGGAATTTGCAGTAAGGCCGGTATACACCCACCTAATGGATTCACACCTGCTTCACGGAATAATTTCATTTGTTCCATGGCAAACCCTTGCTTATCATCACCAAACTTTTCACGCATAGTATCCAACTCAGGTCTGAGCGCTTTCATTTTTGCTCCGCTCAAATAACTACTATAGGTCAATGGTGAAGTAACCAAACGAATAAACAGTGTCAGTAATAATACTACCCAACCATAGTTACTTACAAAACCGGCAAAGAAATCAAATACCGGCATGATGATGTACTTATTGATCGGACGAACAAAAGAATACATATCGCGACCGAGGTTCACAATACGATCCATTTCAGGTGCCTGCTTTTTCAGTATCGCATAATCACTCGGACCATAATACAATTGGAATGGTACAGATACTGCCGCTGTTACAGGTAATTTCATTTGAAGATTGGTTTCTGTACTTGCCAATCCATTGGTAGAATCTGTTTTACGCTGCCATTTGACATCGCCTGAATTAAAATTATTTTTAGCTATCAATGTATGATTGAAAAACTGTTGAACCACACTCACCCACTGAACCGGTTTCTCAAATTGTTTTTCAGTATTCACAGAGATATAATCAAATTCACTGTCTTCAGAGAAACAGATATTGGACATCTGACGCTCATATTCAGCAGAACGCTCCAATTGCGTCGTCTCCAGATTCCATTTCATATTCAATGCACCCTGACTCAATAATCTATCAGCTCCTGTCAGTGATACATTCCAGTCGATCATGTAAGCATCAGGATAAATAATGTACTGGTGATTGATTTGTTGTCCATTTGCAGCAGACAAGGTAAAATCGATCACCTGACTTCCATCCGCTCTCTTTACCGGTACTGCAGCTGTAAAAAATAAGTCCGTTGTATTCGCAGATTGGTTAGCACCTGTATTAATGGTATAACCCAATTTATTTTTATCAGAAAGCACAACAGGTGTACTATCTGCTTTACTATATTTTTTGAGCTCTATCGATTTCACTTGCGCACCTTTATTGGTGAAAGTGATCTTCATCAGATTATTCTCGATCGTCACCAAAGATTCAGTACCAATAGCAGCCGCTGTGAAGTCGCCCGCCATGATCACTTTACTTAAAGAATCTCTTTTGAGAGAATCCAATTGTAAGGTTGCACTATCCACAACCGGCAACTTTGCAGCATTGACTCTGGCAATGGAATCTTCCTGCCTTTTTTTCATCTCTACCAAGGCAGTTTGCTGTTTATTACTGTACCAGAAATAGAGAAAAAATAAAATTCCTAATAAAACAAAGCCAATGACCGTATTCTTGTCCGTCTTCATACTGTTTTCGAATTGAGGGGCAAAGGTAATATTTGCGGGGAAGATTAGAACCCTAAGTTTCATTCCGTTAAAATCAGCCCAAAATGGGTTGGAAATGTACAAATCAGGCAAAATGGTCGTTTCTTTATGTTCTCTCACTTCAACCAAAGGCGGATTCCCAACTTCTACCCATTTTACTGCTTAAAAACCTTTGTATGTCCGAAAATGTAATCATTTCCGAAAAGGAAAATAATGCCCCTACTAACAAATGGCATCGATTTTTATGGTGGTTATCCACTGCTGAAGAAGATTTGATCAAAACCTGTGTGATTGATCGGAATAGGTATGCAATTGTGGGAATGACCGTATTAGGTACCTGGCTCTTTGCCACACTCGCATGGACCTACTTTTTTTCTACCGTAACCGGATCTTGGATATCTGCCGTACCGCTTGGAATTTTCATGGGAGGTATTGTTCTTACCATTGACCGAGCGTTGATCAAGGGTATTTCAAGAAACAACAAAAAGAAATTCATTCCTGTATTGTTTCGTATTGCACTGGCATTAACGATAGGATTATTCATGGCACAACCAGCACTATTATATTTATTCGATAAAGAAATTAAAGTGCAGGTGTCTATTGATAATGAAAAAAGAAAAAGGGAAAAAAGAGCAAGTCAGGATACAGTATATGCGGCCGCAAAAAAGGAGTTAATCGATCAGAAAAATCAAATCGAGACAAGACTTTCATCGCGTTATCAGGAAGTAAGTGTTGCGCGAGATCGATTCATTGCTGAAACGGATGGCACCGGAGGAAGTGGTAAAATTGGATTAAAAGATATTGCACAAGCCAAACAAAGAGAATACCTGCAACTGGATGCCGACTATCGCAATCTTGAAAATCAACTAAAGCCACAATTAGCTTCCATAGATAGTTCTCTTTTCTTAATAGAGAGCGATATCAAAAAAGAGCAAGCCAATTTTGACGCCTTACTGAATAACGGTTTTATTACAAGAATTGAAGCATTGAATAATCTCGTAAGTGACAATACCGCTGTTGCCATACGATACTATTTATTGGTGGCTATATTAATGTTGATAGAACTCATGCCTGTAATCGCAAAAATGTTATTACCGAATGGTAGTTATGATGAAAAAGTAAGACTACGTGAAGAGCTGGAAACTACACTTACACAAAACAATCACAAAAGAGAATTGGCTATAAAAGAACAATTCAACCAAACAGCTTTCGAACAAGATGGTCAATTTATTCAGCAATTTTTTGAAGCATCCGCATCGGAAAGAAAAGAAAAAATGAAAGAACAGATCACTGTTTGGAAAAAAGAAAAGGACCAGTCTTTGAACGACACCTGGACAGATCTGAAAAGAGATATGATGATGAAACAAGAAGAATAAAGGGTGCAGAAAAAGAAACAAGAAATAAGGAACAGGTATACAATGTTAAAATAACGCCTGCCTAAAGTCCGGCGAAAAAGAATATGTATAAGAATTAAAAAAGCCCCGATATCAATCGGGGCTAGAATATTTGAATGAGTATTACTTTTCGCCTTGCAGACTTGGTTTTTTACTTTGACTGCGCATCTCATTATACTTTTTCGTAGCGCCAATAAAGTGAACGAACAAAGGTGCAGGATTTTCAACCGTACTTTTCAGTTCCGGATGGTATTGAACACCAATGAAAAAAGGATGTGAAGGTATCTCCATGATCTCTACCAATCCGGTTTCAGGATTACGTCCACTGGCGATCATACCTTTTGATTCAAATTGTTCAAAGTAATCATTATTGAATTCATAACGATGACGATGTCTTTCTGAAATATTTGTTTGACCATAGATGGTATGGGCAAGGCTTCCTTCTTTGATTTCGCATGGATAAGCACCTAATCGCATGGTACCTCCCATCATTTTGATCTTTTTCTGCTCTTCCATCATGTTGATCACAGCATGATCAGTTGAAGTATCCATTTCCATTGAATGGGCATTCTTCAGTCCAAGGATATTTCTAGCGAATTCAATCACAGCCATCTGCATACCCAAACAAATACCAAAGAATGGCAATCCTTTTTCGCGTGCATATTGTACAGCAATGATTTTTCCTTCAATACCACGATGTCCAAAACCGGGTGCAACGAGTAAGCCATCCAGTCCTTCCAGTTTCTCTGCAACGTTTTCTTGTGTGATATATTCACTGTGTACATTCACTACCTGAACCTTTACTTCATTAATGGCTCCTGCATGCACAAAACTTTCCAGAATAGATTTATAAGCATCTTGTAGCTCGATATACTTACCAATCAATCCAACAGTTACTTTACTCTTTGGATATTTTAGTTTATCCAGAAATCCTTTCCATTTATCAAGGTTAGGCTCACTGTATTCTGTGATGTTTAATTTCTTCAAACAAATAAGATCCAGCTTTTCGCGTAACATCAGTAATGGTACTTCATAGATCGTAGAAGCATCCATCGCTTCGATAACTGCTTCAGGTTTCACGTTACAGAAAAGTGCAATCTTACGTTTGATATCATTGTTCAATGGTTCCTCTGTACGACAAACAATGATATCAGGGTGCACACCGGTCTCACTCAACATCTTCACACTGTGCTGGGTTGGCTTTGTTTTTAATTCCTTGGCAGCACGCAGATAAGGGATCAGCGTAAGGTGAACTACCATCACATCTTCTTCAGGTAATTCCCACTGAAGCTGACGAACTGCTTCGATAAAGGGCAGACTCTCAATATCACCTACAGTACCCCCGATTTCAGTGATGATGATATCGTATTTATTGTCTTCACCCAGTAATAACATTCTTCTTTTGATCTCATCAGTAATATGAGGAACGACCTGTACTGTTTTACCTAAGAATTCACCTGCTCTTTCTTTGTTAATGACAGTTTGATAAATGCGACCCGTGGTAACGTTATTGGCCTGAGAAGTATAAATATTCAGAAAACGCTCATAGTGTCCCAAATCAAGATCGGTCTCAGCTCCATCTTCTGTCACGTAACACTCCCCATGCTCATAGGGATTAAGTGTACCCGGATCAACATTGATATAGGGATCGAATTTCTGAATGGTAGCCCTCAATCCTCTTGCCTGCAATAATTTGGCAAGAGAAGCCGCAATGATTCCTTTTCCTAAACTACTTGTTACGCCACCCGTAACAAAAATGTACTTGGCCATGTTTATCGTGTTATTTATTCGTTTCAAACCTTGACCGTTCAATTTTTTATTGTGTAAAGAACTACCCTAAGCACAATCGGATCTGGAGACCTGCAAACAGCACTAATCCGGGTTCGTAAAACAATAAAATTCCGATACCTATTGTATTGAAATACAAGCAGATAACGGGAAAAACGATTTGACCTTGTAAATGAACGGTGTAAAAAAATTCAGAGGTCGTACAAACGTACAGTAAAAAGGCGGATAAAAAAAACAGCCCTGTTATTTTGAACCTCTCGCTGAAGAATGTGTTAACTTGACGTGAACATCTTTATTCAAAAAAATTTGCCATGAAAAAAATCATTGCTCTGACATTCGCTGCATTTTGTACCGCAGCATTTCTCAGCTATAGTTACAAAACACCTGTTCCTCAACCATTGACCCCGGAATGTTATGTTAGCTGTTTCACCAGCGAGATCATGGATCAATTCAAAGCTGAAGCCTCTACAGCTTCCTTTGCCATGATGCATGACAATCCTCTTGCTTATACAGTTGCTGATCCACTTGGCAAACCTGTTAGTTTCAAAGCAGCGGATGGTACTACTGCTATGGGATATGAGATCCGCAGCAAGAAAAAAAGCAACAAATGGTTATTTGTGATACAGGAATGGTGGGGACTTAATGATTATATCAAAAAAGAAAGTGAGACCTTTTACAACGACCTGGGAGATGTGAATGTGATCGCATTGGATCTCTATGATGGTAAAATAGCCGCTACTGCTGATAGTGCTATGAAGTTGATACAATCCGCTAAAACAGAAAGATTAGAGAGCATCATCAAAGGTGCTATTGCTTATGCAGGAACTGATGCAAAGATCTATACGGTAGGTTGGTGCTTTGGCGGTATGTGGAGTTTACAAAGCACTTTACTGGCAGGTAAACAAGCAGCAGGTTGTGTAATGTATTACGGCAGACCTGAGAACAATATTGAAAAACTAAAAACATTGAATTGTGATGTTATCGGTTTCTTCGGTAACAAAGACCGCAGTCCATCACCAGAAGTAGTGAACAAATTTGAAGCTGACATGCAAGCTGCAGGAAAAAAACTCATCTCACATAAATACGATGCAGGACACGGCTTTGCCAATCCTAGTAATCCTGTTTTCAATAAAGAGGCAGCAGCAGATGCACACGCTAAAGCAGTGGCATTTTTGAAAGAGAGAATGTGATTGTTTGAAGTGAGCTGCAAGCTTCAGGCTTCAAGCTGCAAGGAGATTGCATATATTTTATAGCAAATAGATCATAGCGAATAGTAAGAGAGATCAACTACTATTTGCTATGATCTATTTGCTATGAACCATTTGCTAAATGCTTCTAAGGTAGTTTCTCACGTAATCATCCACCCCTTCCTCCAGAGCGTAAAATTTTTCGACATATCCGGCTTTGTGCAGTTTTTGCATGTTGGCCTCGGTGAAGTATTGGTATTTGTCGCGGATATCTTCGGGCATATCGATAAAATGAATAACGGGCTCCCGATCTAATCCTGCGAAAGTTGCTTTAACCAGATCAGTAAATGATCTCGCTTTTCCGGTGCCTAGATTATATAAGCCATTTTTCTCTATGGACCATGTACCATGGACCATGGACTCCCTCATCCACTCAATCACTTTCACCACATCTTTTACATATACAAAATCGCGCAGTTGTTCCCCGTCTTTAAAATCAGGACGATGACTTCTAAAAAGTTTTACTTCTCCGTCTTTTTTGATCTGATTATATGCATGCCAGATAACACTTGCCATTCGTCCTTTATGATACTCATCCGGACCGTACACATTGAAGAATTTAAGTCCGGCCCAAAACGGAGGATATTCATTTTGTGCTAATGCCCACTTATCGAATTCATTTTTGCTGATACCATAAGGATTCAGTGGTTGTAATTTGGATACCACTTCATGATCATCATCATATCCAAATTCTCCTGCACCATAGGTAGCTGCTGAAGAAGCATAGATGAGTGGAATTTGATGAAGGGTACAATACTGCCAGACTGATTTTGAGTATTCAACATTCAGTGTTTCATGAATACTATAATCAAATTCTGTTGTATCAGTTCTGGCACCTAAGTGAATGATACATTCGATGGTAGGTTCATGCAATTGAAGCCAATCAAATAGATTGTATCGCTCAACAATATGAGCATAGGCTGTTTGCTCCCAGTTTTTTCTTTTAGATTCAATTCCGAAATCATCGACTAGTATCAAATCACGATGCCCCAGTTCATTCAGGTATTTCACCATCCGAGAACCGATAAATCCTGCTGCACCTGTAACGATGATATAAGAAGGATCTTCTGCCATACTTAATTGATCAGTTTTTCGATAGCAGTATCATACAAAGTTTTCCAAGTTCCAATACTGCCCCACGATTCACCATTCACTTCAATATTGCCGGAAGTAACTTTACCTAAAACAGTAATAGAGATACCCGCCTTCTGTGCAGCTGTTTCCAGTGTGTTCAACTGATCTGAAGAACAACTTACGACCACCCGGCTTTGTGCCTCGCCAAACCAGAAAGCATCTTTACGAATAGAAGCAGTATCAGCTTGTACTGTAAAGCCCAGGTTACGATAAAAGCCACTTTCTAATAAAGTGATCGCTAATCCACCTTCACTGATATCATGTGCACTATTGATCTTCTTTTCTTTGATCAATGATGCAATAAATTGTTGAAGCGAAAATTCTTGATCCAGATCAAAATGAGGAGCAGGAGAAAATTCTACTTTCTTGAGTTTATGCAGGTATTCTGAAGAGGCGATATCATTTTGTGGTGTACCGACTAAAATGATCAGATCACCTTCTTTTTTGAAGTCGAGTGTCATCTTCGCATTCACGTCATCCACAATACCTACCATACCAATGGTTGGCGTAGGATATACAGGTCCGTCAGGATTCTGATTGTAGAAGCTCACATTACCGCCGGTTACAGGTGTGTTGAATTTTCTACAAGCATCTCCCATTCCGGTAACCGCTTTTACAAATTGATAATATACTTCCGGATCATATGGGTTACCAAAGTTGAGACAGTTGGTAACACCAATAGGCTCACCACCACTACACACAATATTTCTGGCAGCTTCAGCAACAGCCATCATCCCTCCTTTGTATGGATCAGCAAAAACATAACGACTATTACAATCAACGGTTACTGCTAATCCTTTTCCTGTTCCTTTTGCTAATACAACAGTTGCATCACTAGGAGAATTAGTAGAAGTATTAGCGGCACCTACCATGCTATCGTATTGCGTATACACCCAACGCTTTGAAGCAATGTTAGGGATCTGTACCAATTGTTCAGCAGTAGATTTAAGATCTGTTACATCAGCAATAGCATTGATATCAAATGCATGGATCTTTTCAAAATATTTCGGTTCGCGGTATTCGCGTGTGTATTGAGGAGCACCGCCGCCTAATACCAACTCATGTGCCGGTATTTCAGCTTCCAATTCTCCGTGCATATAAAATTTTAATAAGCCATCACCGGTAACTTCACCAATATTGCTTGCAGAGAGATCCCATTTTTCAAAAACTTTCAATACCGCATCTTCTTTTCCTTTTTCTACCACGATCAGCATACGCTCCTGACTTTCACTCAGCAACAGCTCCCATGCTTTCATATTTTGCTGACGAGTAGGAACTTTTTCCAGATCGATACGCATACCTACTCCGCCTTTTGCACTCATCTCTGCAGTAGAGCAAATGATACCTGCAGCACCCATATCCTGCATACCCACTACCGCACCGGTATTGATCAGTTCCAAACAAGCTTCTAATAATTTCTTTTCTTGGAATGGATCACCCACCTGAACAGCCGGTAATTCTTCAGCACTTTCTGCAGTGATATCTGCTGATGCAAAAGAAGCACCTCCGATTCCATCTTTACCTGTAGCGCTACCCACGAAGAAAACAGGGTTACCGATACCTGCTGCTGTAGCACTGATCATGTCTCCCGCCTTCATGATACCCACACTCATGGCATTGACCAATGGGTTGGTATGATAACAATCTTCAAAATATACTTCTCCACCTACTGTCGGCACACCAAAACAGTTACCATAGTGTCCGATACCATGCACCACCCCACTTAATAAACGTTGCGTCTTTTTATCTTTCAGATTTCCGAAACGAAGACTATTCAATGAAGCGATGGGTCTTGCCCCCATGGTAAAAATATCTCTCTGGATACCCCCAACACCGGTTGCTGCACCTTGGAAAGGCTCGATAGCACTGGGGTGATTGTGACTTTCAATTTTGAATACCACACCGAAACCATTACCCATGTCCATCAAACCGGCATTTTCTTCTCCGGCAGCTACAAGCATTCTACCTCCATCACGAGGCAATGTTTTTAGCCACTTGATAGAGTTTTTGTAACTACAATGTTCACTCCACATACCACTGAATGCACATAATTCAGTGAAGTTGGGAGTTCTGCCTAATTTTTGTTTGATGAGTTCGAATTCTTCTGCTGTAAGACGCAGTTTCTCGGCGGTTTGAACGGTAATTTCCATGATGCTGCGAAGGTAAGTAAGAAAGTGAGAGGTGAAAAGGGAAAAGTTGGTCTTTGGTCCATGGCCCATAGTCCATAGCAAATAGTAGGGCAAATTAGGCGTTGATAGCCCTCATCCCCATTTCACTTTTCACCTTTCACTTTTCACCCTTAGCTGCCCTTCACAATTCTGCCGCTGCCGTTTTTATGTGTGCGGATATTTTTGGCATTACCGGAGTAGTGTACATTGCCGCTGCCGGAGATATTTACATCGATAGAGGTTGTTGCATGCACTTTAATATTACCACTACCACTGATACGTGCGCTCGCATCATCAGCTATTACCTCTTTACAGTCGATGTTTCCGCTGCCACTGATACGGGCTTCGATTTGTTTGGCGGTGCCTTTCATTTTGATACCACCACTTCCTGATACAGACGCATCAATTTCATCGAATCGGTCGAATTCAAATCGAATATTGCCGGAACCTGATACCATCACGTTGGTGGTTCCATCATTCATAAATTCACCTCTCCCAATGATATCACCACTTCCTGAAAGAGAAAGATGCTGAAGTTTGGTGGCAGTTACATAAACAGTGATCTTATTTTTCGAGCGGATATTACCATACTTTTTCGCACGGATATATAATTTACCATTCTCTACTACTGTCTCGATGTGTTCCAATAAATTCTCATCGCCTTCCACTTCTATGTCGGTGCTGTTACCGTAAGCTACCATCACATCCCATGAACCCGATGAACTGATCCCTGTGAATGGACTAACTTTTCTGGTTTCCTTTTTAAGGACTCCATTACCATCAATTCTTTTCCAGTTCCATTGAGAAGAAACTCCCATACTGATCAACAGTAAGGCTAGTACCCATATCTTTTTCATATTCAGATGTTTTTCAGTGGAACGGAACAGTTTAAAAATTGTTACAAAAAAAGCCATCTGCCTGAGGCAGATGGCTTTTTTAATTTGATCCAATGTTTTTTTATTCAGCGATGACCAAAGAATTGAAGTATTTATCACGCAGTTCTTTGTTCTCTCCGTCTTTACCTGCTTTATATACCAACGTAACCGCATAGGCTTTGTAGAAAATCATTCTGCTAGTAGAAACAGATGTTTTACCATCTTTTACGCTTTTAATATCAAACTGATAGTAAAAATGCTTGTCTTTATACTTTCCTTCTGATTCACTTAATATTTCCCCACCACTTTGAGTCATACCCATTTTTAGCTGCTCTTTAAACTCTTCTGTTTCTTTCATACCCTCGATCTGTTCTTCGGTCATACCAAATGCGCCAAAATCAAGTAAGATGCTAGTTATTTCTGCAGAATCGGCTGCCACATGTTTTTTGACTTTTTGAGGAGCCCCGTTGGTATTCACTTCAACAGGCTCAGCAGGCATTTCCACGGTCACTTTATCAATTACAGTTACTTTTTTCCAATCATCAGCTATGATGGTAAAAGCAGAGGTTGCAAAAGCCACCAGGCAAATCAGTGCAAGTTTTTTCATTTTTTCAATTTTACGATTTTGATATAGGTTGCGAAACTGCTTAAAAGATTACATCAACTGAAAAATATTCTTTCGTCGATCTTAATAGTTTAATAATCAATGTTTTGAGTAGAATTTTTTAGAAAAAAGAAACAAATTAAAATAAATTCTATGTTTATATTTTTCCACAAAATGGTCATTTTTTACGGGGTATCTACAAAAAATTTGACCTTTTATTCGTTTTTACGCCTAATTTTACGCTGTCAAAAAAAACAACCCTATGTCTTTACGCTTCGACGCCATCAGTAACATTAACAACACTGAAACCGCTGTTCCGGCCAGTGCCAAGATCACCGGTATCTTCGGAACCAATGTATTTACCCTTAAAACTGCACGTGAGTATCTGAGTGATGAAGCTTATAAAAGCCTGACCACCAGTATCCGTGGAGGTAAAAAAATTGACCGCAATGTAGCTAACCAGATCGCGAATGGTATTCGTGCCTGGGCTGAAAGCAAAGGCGTTACACACTATACTCACTGGTTTCAACCATTGACCGGCACTACTGCTGAAAAACATGACTCTTTCTTTACTCTTAAAGGAGATGGTACTGCCATTGAAGAGTTTGACGGAGCTGCATTGATTCAGCAAGAGCCTGATGCTTCTTCTTTCCCAAGCGGTGGTCTGCGTGCTACTTTCGAAGCACGTGGTTATACAGCATGGGATCCTTCTTCACCTGCATTCATCATTGAAATCGGACAAGGGAAAACTTTATGTATCCCTACCATATTTGTAGCATACACAGGAGAATCACTGGATTATAAAGCTCCTCTCTTGAAAGCTATTGAGGCATTGAACAAATCTGCTGTTGAGGTTTGTCATTATTTCGATAAAAACGTTACCAAAGTAACTCCTACCCTCGGCTGGGAACAAGAATATTTTGTGATCGATGAAGCACTGGCTACTGCACGTCCGGATTTGATCCAATGCGGACGTACCGTTTTTGGTGCGGCACCTGCTAAAGGACAGCAATTAGAAGACCACTATTTTGGTTCTATCCCTGAACGTGTATATGCATTTATGCGCGACTTTGAGCAAGAATCATACAAGCTCGGTATTCCTTTACGTACTCGTCACAATGAAGTAGCGCCTGCTCAGTTTGAGTGTGCACCTATTTTCGAAGAAGTGAATATTGCAGTTGACCACAATACCTTATTAATGGACGTGATGACACGTGTTGCCAAGCGTCATAAGCTGGTAGTACTGTTACATGAAAAACCATTTGCTGGTATCAATGGTAGTGGTAAGCACAACAACTGGAGTATGGCTACTGATACCGGTGTGAATTTATTGGCACCCGGTAAAACACCAAAGACCAATCTCATGTTCCTGACTTTCTTCGTGAATACGATCAAAGCAGTACATGATTATGCAGATATCATGCGTGCAGCTATTGCTTCAGCTCCGAACGATCACCGTTTAGGTGCTAATGAAGCTCCTCCTGCGATCATTTCTGTATTCGTAGGACAATATCTTGCAAAAGTTTTATCAGATATCGAAACACGTGTAAGCACTAAGTTCGATGAGCAAGATGAAGCTATCCTGAAACTCGATTTGCACCGCAGCATTCCTGAATTGTTGCTTGATAACACCGATCGTAACAGAACTTCTCCATTTGCATTCACGGGTAATAAGTTTGAATTCCGCGCAGTAGGTTCTTCTGCCAACTGTGCCATTTCAATGACTGTATTGAATACAATCATGGCTGATACTTTGAAGAAATTCAAAGCAGACGTAGATGCATTGATCGAAAAAGGTGACAAGAAAGAGATCGCCATCATGCAAGTAATCCAGAAATACATTGTTGAAAGCAAAAATGTATTGTTTGAAGGTGATGGTTACAGCGACGAATGGCATAAAGAGGCAGAACGCAGAGGGTTACCCAATCTGAAAACCACACCGGTTGCATTGGATGCTTTTGTAACTGATAAAGCTAAAAAGTTATTCGAGAACAATGGTGTGTACACACATGTTGAATTGGAAGCGCGTCATGAGATCGAACTGGAGAAATACATCAAGAAAGTACAGATCGAAGCAAGAGTTATGGGTGATCTCGCTATCAATCATATCATTCCTGCAGCAATTACTTATCAGAATGAATTATTGACCAATGTGAATGGTTTGAAATCTGCCGGATTAGGAGAAGCGTCTTACAAAAGTCAGTTGAATATTCTGAAAGAAGTGAGCGAGCATATCCAAGTGATTCATGATAAAGTAAATGCGATGGTAGAAGCACGTAAAGTGGCCAACAATATTGAACACTCTCGTGAAAAAGCCATTGCCTATGAATCCATTAAATCAACATACTTTGATGATATCCGTTATCATGTAGATAAACTGGAGCATTTAGTAGATGACGAAAAATGGACATTACCTAAGTATCGCGAAATGTTGTTTTTAAGATAATCGTTCTTTTTGACTTGAGCAATCATAGCCCTGTGCCGTTCCCGGTGCGGGGCTTTTTCTATTGGTCCATAGTCGATAGTCCATGGTCAATAGAAAGAAATCAAATTTCACAAAGCATACTCTATGGACCATGGACCATGGACTACCGCCCCATTCACCACCCCCTATTCACCATTCACCGAAAATGTCTTTTGTAGAATAAACCTAAACAATAACTTTCTGTCCTATAAAAAACTAAACTCACAACCATGAAAAAAGTAATTGGATTATTAGCCGTTGTACTGATCAGTACTGCTGCAATGGCACAAGGTGGCGGCGGACAGCAGATGACACCTGAAGAACGTATTGCTATGATGAAAGAAAGACTACAACCCGTTGGACTTTCACCAGTACATACTGACTCAGTGATTGCCATTATGATGGATCGCTCTATTATGGCTGGCGCAAATCTTAGAGATATGAGTCCTGAAGAAAGACAAGCTAAAATGAAAGAGTGGAGTGAAGCTAGAGCTAAAAGAATGGCGAAAGCCGGTATCCCCGAAGAGCAGGTTAAAAAAGTAATGGAATTATTTTCTGCTCGTCCAGGTGGCGGTAGAGGTGGTGGAAGATAATTACCCTTAATAAAATTAGCCACAGATTCACAGATTACTACTCAAATTAATCTGTGAATCTGTGGCTTTCTTATTCTACTTCGGCAAGAAATGCTTTCAATACTTTAATATTCTCTTCTTTATTATCATGCATGGTTGTATGTCCTGCATTAGGTATTACAGCAAATTTTGCACCAAGCACCATTTGTTGGAAACGTTGTACGGTTTGTGGTCTTGCTTCATCAAATTCTCCTGTAATAAAAAGAACAGGCACTTGAATGGTACGCAAACTTTCTATACGATCATAATTCAATAAAGTTCCTGTTGCGGTAAATTCAGTGGGGCCCCACATATAGCGATAAATAAACTTATTGCTTTTTGCTTCCGCAGTATCCAGTTCACTTTTTTTACGTTCTGTTCTCAGTCCGAAATTTTTAGCAAAAAAAGCATTTGCTCGTTGATATTCAGGAGAATCAAATACTTGTATCTTCTCGCCTATTTTGATGTATTGCTGAATGGAATCAGGTAAGGATGCAATTAAGGTGTCAGCATCAGCCTTCCAAACTTTCGTACCAAAATAAGGACTATTAAAAGAAATCGCTTTCACGGCTTGTGGATACTTGAGATAATACTCTAATGCTAGTGCGGTCCCCCAAGAATGTCCATGCAAATAAAAGGAACTCAATTTCAATTCTTTTCTTACTGCTTCTACCTGTTCCACAAAATTATCTACGGTAAGCAAAGTAGAATCTGTATGGTAATCAGATCTACCTCCACCCAATTGATCAAAGACGATGATCGGACGATCTTTTCCGATCTCTTCAAATTGATAAAAAGAACGACTGGTACCTCCGGGCCCACCGTGTAACATCATGATGGGAGTTCCTTTTCCCTCGCCGAAAACACGATACCAAACTCTTCCCCCTTTTACTTGAACATAACCTTCATGAGGTAAAATGGAAGAAGTTGTTCCACAACCAACTACTATGATCAAAAAAAATAAAACATAAATAAGTATCCTTGATTTTCTATTCATACAACCTGTTTAACTCTAAAAATAATATTTCATTGATGAAAAGCGTATAATAAAAAAAGCCCCAAGAAAATATTGGGGCTAATAAAAATCATAATTAATTAATTTATTTCATCTTGAAAGTTTCCAAAAACTTAGTAGTGAAATTTCCTTTCCTGAAATCTTCATTCTGCATCAATTGCAAATGGAATGGAATGGTTGTCTTCACTCCTTCGATCACATACTCGCTCAATGCACGATACATGGTATCAATAGCTTCCTCACGAGTTTGTGCGATAGTGATCAGTTTACCAATCATCGAATCATAATAAGGAGGGATCACATAACCGGCATACACATGACTGTCTACACGAACACCATGTCCACCGGGTGTATGTAATACCGTGATCTTACCCGGAGAAGGTCTGAAATCATTGTATGGATCTTCTGCATTGATACGACATTCGATCGCATGCATTTGAGGTTCATAGTTTCTTCCGCTGATCTTCTCACCCATCGCAATTTTGATCTGTTCTTTGATCAGATCAAAATTGATCACTTCTTCCGTAACACAATGTTCTACCTGAATACGGGTATTCATTTCCATGAAGTAGAAATTGCGATGTTTATCTACCAGAAACTCGATAGTACCCACACTTTCATAATTGATGGCTGCTGCAGCTTTACAAGCGGCTTCACCCATTTTCTTACGAAGCTCCGGAGTCATAAATGGAGAAGGAGATTCCTCAACCAGTTTTTGGTGACGACGTTGGATAGAACAATCACGCTCACTCATATGACAAACAGTACCATATTGGTCTCCCGCTACCTGGATCTCAATGTGACGAGGCTCTTCCACAAATTTCTCCATGTAAACTCCATCGTTTTTGAATGCAGCAGCGGCTTCTGTTCTTGCATTGGTATATGCTTTTTCGAGCTCACTTTCTTCATTCACAACACGCATACCCTTACCACCACCACCGGCTGTTGCTTTGAGAATAACAGGGTAGCCGATTTCTTTTGCAAGTTTTTTTGCTTCCTCCACACTCTCCAATAATCCTTCTCCACCCGGCACTACCGGAACACCGGCTTTGATCATGGTTTCTTTTGCAGTGATCTTGTCACCCATTTTATTGATCATCTCAGGTGTAGGACCAATGAATTTGATACCATGATCGGCGCAGATCTGAGAAAAACGAGCATTTTCTGCCAGAAAACCATAACCCGGATGTATCGCATCTGCATTGGTAATTTCAGCCGCAGCCATGATATGTGGGATATTCAAATAAGAATCAACTCCATGGGGCTTTCCAATACAAACAGCTTCATCCGCAAATTTCACATGCAAACTATCTTTATCTGCTGTAGAATAAACGGCTACTGTTTTGATCCCCATCTCACGACAGGTACGAATTACACGAAGTGCAATCTCCCCCCTGTTGGCAATCAATATTTTCTTGAACATGTAGTTAATTTGAAGATTTGAAAATTTGAAAATTGTGATACGGAACAGTCTTTGCAGATCCTGTTCATATTCATCCCGCTAAATGCGAAAGGAATCGCCGCATTTTCAAATTACTTAGGTTCTACCAAGAACAAAGGCTGATCATACTCAACCGGACTGGCGTCATCCACCAATACTTTAACGATGGTGCCGCTAATCTCACTTTCAATCTCATTGAACAGCTTCATTGCCTCAATGATACATACCACTTTTCCGGGTGCGATCTCAGTACCTACATCCGCCAACATTGGCTTATCAGGAGAAGGTCTGCGATAGAACGTACCGATCATAGGGCTCTTGATCGTAATAAGATTATCTGCTTTAGGTGCAGGAGCAGCAGTAGTTGGTGCAGCAGCCGGAGCCGGTGCAGGAGCAGGTGCGGCTGCGGGAGCAGGAGAAGTATGGAAAACCTGTGGAGCAGGTGCAGCTACCGTAACGGTTGGCTCTTCTTTCTGCTTGATGGTTACCTTACCATCTTTGTCTTCTATACTGATTTCACCAATATTACTCTTATTGATGATCTTAATCAACTCGTGAATTTGCTTTAAATCCATAATGGCAATTTTTGGGGTAAAATCGGTTAGTTTAGGTCAAATCGGGGGGCAAAATAGCCTTTTTTTGATAAAAACAGGGGATTTCTTTGAATTCGGGGATATTCTTTTTTTAGTTGGCAGAGAAGACTTGACAGTTGAAAGGAGCACATTATTCCTCTTCCTTCCAACTAATATCTGTCCTCTAAAGTCTGTTAACTAAAAAAGGCACCCAAAAGTGCCTTTCTTATCATCAACGAATTACATTATTCTTTTACGCGTTCTACGTAATCACCGGTTTTGGTGTTGACGCGGATCAATTCGCCATCTTCTACAAACAAGGGAACCATTACAGTAGCACCTGTTTCAACAGTTGCAGCTTTTAATGCACGTGTTGCTGTATCACCTCTTAATCCCGGTTCACAATAAGTGATCTTTAAAACGATCTTTTCCGGTAATTCTGCACCGATCGGCTGATCCGTTTCAGTATTGATATATACAAATACCTCTGAACCGTCTTTCAGAAACTGTGGAGCATCGATCATTTCTTCCGCTAGTGCGATTTGTTCGAAAGTTTCATTATTCATCAAGTTGAAACCACTTTCGTCCTTGTACAAGAACTGGAATGCTTTTTTCTCCACTCTCACCGGAAAAATGTTTTCTCCACTGTTCCAGGTTTTTTCAATAGAACGCTTGTTATCAACGCCTTTTAGCTTAGCCCAAACTTTTGCTGCTGCTCGGGCAGTTTTATTCTCACCAAATTCTACCACTGAATATAAGCTGCCGTCTAGCTTCAAGATCATGCCACGGCTGATGTCTGATGTAGTTGCCATAAAAAGGTTTATTTCTGGCGCAAAAGTAGGGGTTTGAGGGCATTTATGATGTCGGATCTAAGATGTCAGATCTTTTTTTCTTTATCACCCCTACCTATTCAACGCTCATACCGTATTGTTCATAGCTTTGGATACTGTCAATCTTGCTCAAATCTGATATGGATTTATGAAAAAAATACTCCTATCATCCTGCTTCCTATTGATCGTCATGATGTTATCCGGACATGAATTCTGGTTGCAACCGGGTAAATATTTCTATAATATTCGTGAAATAGCAGATATCAGCTTTAGAGTGGGTGAAAACTTTACAGGAGAGAATTGGAGCGGTAACAGAGATAAAATCAAAATGCTGACGCATGTTCTACCAAATGGTTCTTCAGTAGACTTATCCGGCAGACTCTCATTAACAAAAGGTGATTCTCTCAAATTACCCTTACAACAGGAAGGTACGCATATGATCTTCTTCAACAGTACTAATTCGTTTATTGATCTGGAACCCGAGAAATTCAAAGCATACCTGGAAGAAGATGGATTAATAGAGACCATTGCATATCGTTCAAAGAACGGTGAATCTTTGAAAAATGGCAAAGAGTATTATCAGCGTTCGGTAAAGACCATCATACAAGTAGGTAATGAAAGAACGGATGCTTGTACAGCGCCCACAGCTCTTCCACTTGATATCATCCCAATAGTAAATCCGTATACACCACCCGGGTTACGCCCTACACAAGATCTGCCTTCCGTTCGTTTTAGAATTTTGTTCAAAGGAAAGCCCTTGGCCAATCATCTAGTAAAAACATGGTTCCGCAATGAATCAGGTAAAATGACCATGGAGAGCTACAAAACCAATCCCCGTGGATTTATTACTGCAAAACGTCATAGTGGAAAATTCATGGTAAGCACTGTTTATATGGAGCGAAACATGGCAGACACTGTAGCTGATTGGCAAAGCTATTGGGCAAGTGTAAATTTTGAATATTCCTCCTTTTTTCCTGTCGATAGATAATGTGATCAAAGAACATTCTTTGAATCCATGATGACGGCACTCCTTTTTCACTTATTTTTGCCGCAAATTTCAAATACAAGAAACCATTACCATGGCAGTATTAGTGAATAAAAACTCGAAGATCATTGTTCAGGGCTTTACCGGAACAGAAGGTACATTCCACGCTACCCAGATGATTGAATATGGTACCAATGTAGTTGGCGGTGTAACACCCGGCAAAGGCGGTTCTACACATTTGGATCGTCCGGTGTTCAATACCGTTGCAGATGCGGTTAAAATAGCCGGTGCGGATGTTAGTATCATTTTCGTTCCCCCTGCTTTTGCAGCAGATGCCATCATGGAAGCAACCGATGCAGGTATTAGTCTCATCGTTTGTATCACTGAAGGTATCCCCGTTCAGGATATGGTGAAAGTGAAGAACTACCTCTTAGGTAAAAACACTCGCTTGATCGGCCCTAACTGTCCGGGCGTGATCACAGCCGGTGAAGCCAAAGTAGGTATCATGCCGGGCTTTATCTTCAAACCGGGTCGTATTGGCATCGTATCTAAAAGCGGTACGTTGACCTACGAAGCAGCGGATCAGGTAGTGAAAGCCGGTTTAGGTATCAGCACTGCCATTGGCATTGGTGGAGATCCTATCATTGGTACTCCTACAAAAGATGCAGTTGAATTACTGATGAATGATCCTGAAACCGATGGTATCATTATGATCGGTGAGATTGGCGGAAGCATGGAAGCTGAAGCAGCTCGTTGGATCAAAGAGAATAAAACAAAACCTGTGGTTGGTTTCATTGCCGGACAAACAGCGCCTCCGGGTCGTCGTATGGGTCACGCCGGTGCCATCATTGGTGGAGCTGATGATACTGCCGCAGCTAAGATGAAGATCATGGCGGAGTGTGGTATTGATGTAGTAGCTAGTCCTGCTGATATTGGTAAAACAATGGCTGCTGCACTAAAAAAATAATCATCCATTCATTTGTTGATAGAAAAGCACCCGATTTCATCAGGTGCTTTTTATTTTATTGGCAGTTATGCCATAGAGCGATTATTACAAAATTGTTACGTCACCAAAATACCCAAATACAGGTATTGCACTCTCGTGAAAAATTAAGAATTTGCACTTGTTGGAATTCAGTCCGCAAGGATCAACAACAACTACAAATTGGGGGTAAGCTTGTAGCAATTGCTGCAAGCTTCTTTTTTGCTCTAAACTTTTGTTAATCTACCCCTATTCCTGTGAATATTGCGTGATGTTTGCATCCCTATTAAATTGAACGTATTTTTCTACCAAATTTCGATGCATGATTGTAAGGAAACTCGCTTTTGTATTTCTACTCTTCGTCACTATCAGTTCTGTCGCTCAACAAAGAGATACCAGTTTTTCAAAGGAATGGCTTCAAATAGATACGCTGATCTTACATAATGGATTAACCAAAACAGCTTTAGACCAAGTTAATCAACTATATAATAAAGCTGTTGCGAAAAATCTGCCCGCACAAAAGATCAAATGTTTGATCTATCGCTACTCACTTGAAAGTATTGTTACTGAAAAGGGACCGGTGGAAATTGCAGGAGATATTCAAAAGGAAATCGAAAATAATAATGACCCGGTTATCCAAAGTTTATATCGACTACTGTTAAGTAAACAGTTACAAAAATATCTTCAGGATAATAGATGGACGATTTATGGTAGAAAGTCTGTACTAAATAATTCAAATCCTGATATCAATACATGGACCATTGATGACTTCCGAAAAAATATCGATCACCAATTCAAATTGATCTTGCAAAACTTGCCTGACCTGCAGAAGATTTCCGTAAGTCAGTTTGACGCTATTATCATTAAAGGCAATTATCCTTCTGTACAACTGGATCTTGCCGACTTATGCCTGATAGAAGCCATCGAGTTTTATAGATCCGAAGACTATTTCGTCAGTAGAACAAGTGACTTTTTCTCGATTCAACAAACGGCTTCTTTAAGTGGACTAAATGAGTTTCTGCAAACAAAATTTACTGCTCCTAATGAAGATGCACATCATTTGATCACGCTGCAGTTATACCAACAGCTATTAAGAAAACATAAAACGGATAGTAATCCCGGCTGGCTTCTAAAGATGAATTTAGACAGAATTGAATGGGCTTACGAGCAAGCAAGATTTCCTGATAAAGATCGATATTATGAAAACTCACTAAAAGGAATAACCTCAACATATCCGAATGAGCCTGCTACTGCAGCTTATTGGTATGCCTTAGCTTATGCAGTGAAAAGAAAAGGAGAAAATTATCAACCATTTTCAGATACAACAAACAGATTCGCTTTTACCCAAGCAAAACAAATCATAACAGAAGCATTATCAAAGTTTGATCGGACTTTGCCAGCTGTACAAAAGATGCAACAATTACTTTGGGAAATCACTGTTCCTACATGGTCTGTTAAGACAGAACATGTTAATCTGGTCAATAAAAAATTCCGTGCGCTCATCTCTTATAAAAATATCGACACCTTATACATTCGCATCCTTAAAACAAGAAATAGTGATCAGGAAGTTGAATCTTGGAAGAATGAATTTTGGGAGAATATTATAAAGATCTCCCCCGTTAAAACAATTACGCAAGTCCTACCAACAACCTCAGATCATCAATATCATGCAGTTGAAATAGCGCTGCCGGAGTTGCCATCAGGTGAATATGAACTGCTGTGTTCTAATAACTCTTTATTTAAAAATGATAGTGTTACAAAATTGAGTCACCAGCGATTCATCGTTTCAAATATCAGTTACATCAAAAACAAGAATGACATTTTTGTTGTACATCGAGAAACCGGTAAACCCTTAGCCAATGTTTCTGTATCAATACTTGAAAATGTTTACAACAGAACACTCAAAAAATATCAACTGGAGCTACTGGCTAAAAAGAAAACAGATAAAAACGGATACTTGAACTTTATCGAGAAAAAGGGTTATGGAGCTTACAAATACATATTCGAAACTAAAAATGATAAGCTTTCTTTTAGTAGAGCAGAATATGATAACTACTTCGAACCTATTACCAATAACCTTACAGACGAGGATGAAATAGCAGCATACGAAAACAAATCAAAAAGAATTGTATTCTTTACTGACAGATCTATTTATCGACCCGGACAAACTCTTTTTTTTAAAGGTATTGGCACTATGAAAGATCATACTACTAAGCAAAGCAAGCTTATTAGTACAAAGGATTCTATTTGGGTTTACTTACAAAATGTGAACAAAAAAAAGATTGATTCCTCCCGCTATCAATTAAATAGATTTGGATCTTTTAGTGGTAGTTTTATTTTGCCTACGCAAGGACTTACCGGTAATTATTCTATTTATACAAACCAAGAATATGGTAATTCTTTTACTTATTTTTCAGTAGAAGAATACAAACGACCTACCTTTTCAGTTACGCTCGAAAAACCTAAACAAGCTTATCAACTCAATGATAGCATCACTATTACCGGTAGTGCCAAAGCATTTGCAGGAAATAATATTGATGGCGCTAAAGTTATTTATTCGGTAACCAGAGATGTAAGGTTTCGTTACTACAATTATTGGCAAAGACCAGCACCTTCTTATGATAGAAGAGAGATCAGTCAAGGGATTCTTACGACAGATGCAGCAGGGAATTTTGAAATTAAATTCAAAGCAAATGCCGATGATATCATTATTGACAAGGAAGCAAGCCAACTATTTGACTTTTCCATCAATGCCACAGTAACAGATGACAATGGCGAAACCAGAACAGCACAAACCAATATTACTGCAGGAACAACATCCCTTTTTCTTTCTTTGAATGTCCCTGAATGGGCAGATGCTAGTCAGCTAAAAGATATTGCAGTCTCCACCACCAATATCAGTAATGAAAAAGAACCTGTGATCGTACAATTAAAGATCACTTCACTTCAACACCCGAATAGACTGATCAAAAAAAGATTATGGGAAAGACCGGACCAGTTTGTACTTACACAAAAAGACTTTTTATCCTTATTCCCGAATGATGAATATGAAAATGAGTCAGACCCATCTACCTGGTTAAGAGGATCGCTATTGCAACAAACAAATATTGATACAAAGAATACCGATAAACTGATCTTAACAAACCCATTACCACCCGGACATTATGAAATAGAAGCAAGCTCCAAAGACAAAAACGGGTTGATCGTAAAAGCGGTAACCTATCTCAAGGTGTTTAATCATGTAACACGCCAGTTGCCTTCACCTGAATACAGTTTCACATTCACAAAAAAAGAAACTGTTGAACCGGGGGATACCGCTTTATTTATTCATGGTATTTCAGCTAATGACATATTTGTGATCAGCAAAACAGAACGTTCCAATAAAAAATCTGTCCTTAACTATCAATACCGGAAAAAGGGATTGACAAATATAAGTTTCATTCCTACTGAATCAGATAGAGGTGGAATGATGATCACAGAAGCATATGTGATACACAATAGGATGTATACACAAACATACAGTGTAAATATCCCTTGGAGTAATAAACAATTAAATATTGAATACAGCTCTTATCGTAATAAAACAGAGCCCGGTAATAAAGAAAACTGGAGCATCAAGATTAAGAATCTAAAAGGTGATACAACAGATGCAGAAGTCCTCACCGGAATGTATGATGCCTCTTTAGATCAATTCAAACCACACCAGTGGAGAACGCCTTCATTATGGCCGAACAATAGATGGAGCAATGCTTTCAATGCCGGAAATAATTTTATATTCCAAAAATCAGTAGAAAAATATACTACCATTCCATTTATTGAACACCAAGAAATAGCGCCTGACAAGTTAGCCATGCATGCCGATGAGTTAATGGTACAAAATTTAAGATACTGGTCTCAATACCCTTTTGGTTTTCTTTCTACTCAAGCAAGAAAATTATTAGCAGAAGAGTTGGAATATTCAGCGATCCATTCTTACCAAAATGATAGAAGGAATTTAATGGTTCAAAATAAAGCCATGAATCCGGCACCGGAAGAATCTGTCAGTATGAGAAAAAAGTCTATAGCGTCACCCGCAGATGCTATTTATGGGAATGTGGCAGGTGTATCTGTAGAAAACGAAGCAATAAAAATTAGAGGTGCAAGCACATCGAATATTTCCCCGGGTTCATTATTACTAGTGGATGGTGTAATTGTTGCTGATATTTCAAGTATCAATCCGGCTGATATTATTTCTTTAGAAACCCTGGACCCCACAGAAGCTGTAAAACGTTACGGACAAAAAGCCGAGAAAGGTGCTGTGATCATTACTACAAAGAATATCCAAACACCGGTGGTTATTCGAAAAAATTTCAATGAAACAGCATTCTTTTATCCGCAGTTATATGCAGACAGTGTTGGTAATTACAACATTAGTTTCACCATGCCTGAAGCTGTAACCCAATGGAAATGGATGACAGTAGCGCATAATAAAGACCTTGCTTTTGGCAGTGCACAAGCAGATATTATTACGCAAAAGACCTTAATGGTTCAAGCCAATGCTCCAAGGTTCATGCGTGAAGGTGACAATATGGAATTCAGCGCTAAAGTTTCCAATCTAAGTGATCAAGAACTTTCCGGACAGGTCATGCTGGAGTTGATAGACGCAAATGCCGGCTCTTCTGTTGATGGATGGTTTCAAAATGTTTTTCCGGTACAATATTTTACTGTACCTGCTAAACAAAGCTCTATCGTAAAATTCCCGATTCAAATCCCATTCAGCTTCAATCGCGCACTTACATGGAGGCTGGTAGCCAAGACAGGTAATTATAGTGACGGTGAAGAAAATACACTTCCGGTACTCACTAACAGACAATTGGTGACTGAAAGTTTACCGATCATGATCACAAAAGATACCACACAAACATTTCGTTTTGAAAAACTGATCAATGCCAATAGCCCAAGTCTGACCCATGAAGCATTAACGATCAGTTATACCGCCAACCCTATTTGGGAAGCGATACGTTCACTCCCGTATCTGATGGAATACCCATATGAATGTGCTGAACAAACATTCAATCGTTTTTATGCAAATGCATTGGCTCATTATATCATTAATAAAGATCCTAAAATCAAAAAAGTATTTGAAGTTTGGCAAAGAGACACTACTTCACTTAAAAGTAAGCTTCAATTGAATGAGTCTTTAAAACAAGTGATGCTGGAAGAAACTCCTTGGGTATTTGAAGCAGAGACACAAGAACAAAAAAATAAAAATCTGGCATTATTATTTGATGTCTTTCGTTTGAATCAACAAACAGAACAACTGATCAATAAACTACAAGAAATGCAATTGCCTGATGGTAGTTTTAGTTGGTTCAAAGGTGGATATTCAGATCGATACATCACTAATTATATCATGACAGGTATTGGCAAACTCAAAAGATTAGGTGCTATAACACCGGATGTTGCCATTAGATTGAAGCCTGTCATTGATAATGCTATCAAATTTCTTGATGCGACCATCACAAGAGATTATCGTGCATTAAAAACAGCTAAGCTTGATTCCACAAAGCCCATACTATCCGGTTTTGAACTTCAATATTTATATATGAGAAGTTTCTTTAGAGATATTCAGCAAACGGGTAGTTATGATGCTTACAGTTATTACTATGGACTTGGGAAGAATAATATTCAAAAACAAAGTATTTACAACAGGGCTTTATTAGGATTGATCTATTTCAGAAACAATGAAAAGAGGTTTGTCAATGTAAACATCCTCAATTCTATTCTCGAAAATGCAGTAGAAGATAAAGCTAAGGCAAGCATCTACTGGAAAGATCGTTCAGGTTATTCATGGTTTACTTCTCAAATAGAACATCAGAGTACAGTGATCCAGTTCTTACAAGAGATTTTAATGGATCAAAATTTTGTAGAAGGACAAAAAAATATTGATTATGCCAGAAACTGGCTCTTGCTGAATAAACAAACCAATCATTGGAATACTACGATTGCAACAGCCGATGCAGCATACTCATTAATAATGACAGGTACAGATCTTTTACATACCGAGAAAAATATTACCATCCAATTAGGCAATAAAGTGTATAGTAATCAAAACAATACAAAAGAAGCCGGTACCGGCTATTTTCAGCAACGTGTGGAAGGAAGATTAGTAAATCAGGAGATGGGGAATATTCAAGTCAATGTACAAACAAAAGGAAATGCATCGAAGGAATCTATTTCATGGGGTGCTGTACATTGGCAATATTTTGAAGACATGAATAAGATCACTCCATCTACCACACCTTTATCTATCACCAAAGAGTTATTTATTGAAAAAAATAGCAATTCCGGTAAAGTATTGGAAGCGTTGAAAGAAAATGACGTGGTGAAACCGGGAGATAAAGTGATCGTAAGAATGATCATCAAAACTGATCGTGCCATGGAGTATCTACATCTGAAAGATACCAGATCTGCAACCATGGAGCCGGTGAATGTATTGAGTGGATTCAAATGGCAGGACAGACTTGGCTATTATGAAAGTACCAAAGATGCCAGCACAAATTTCTTTATTGGTCAACTCAATAAAGGAACCTATGTATTTGATTATCCGGTCTACATTACACATACAGGCGTTTTCTCAACAGGCAATGCCAGTATTCAATGTATGTACGCACCGGAGTTCACGGCTAATTCGGGAGGAATGATATTACGAGTGGAAGAGTAAGTTTGAATTTTTGATCTTTGATTTCTTGATTTATTTTTCTTCAAGAAATCAAAGATCAAAAATTCACAGATTACTTTATTAAAGGAATGCCTACTTGAAAAGTATAGAAGCCCAATCTTGAACGATACCAAACCCCTACATCCTTACCCTCAATGGATTTTTGATATTGAGCTCTGATACCAAGAGATAAATCTTTCAATCGATACCTCACCCCTATTGCAGAGAATAAGGATGCCAATGATGGACGAGCAACAACACCCGACAATGTGTACTTGCCTCCTAATTCTCCCAATCCAAATTGTGGCTCTACGCTAAATTTCCCGATATGATGTTCATACCCAATCAATACGGGAATAGAACGTATCGAGTAATCTTCAGAAGACCCAATCAGTTTTTTTAAACGAGCCCTACCCATCCCTGTTGTGAGTGTAAGAGCTCCGGTTGAACTTGTAACAAAGGACCCTTTGGCATATAGCCCCCAACCCGTTCCGCTTTTCCCATCGAAACTTACCAATCCTGCTTCAGGGAATAGGGTGAGTTTCCATTTTTTTGATTGTGCGGTTGCTACTTGAGAAAAAATAAATACCAGGAATAAACCCAACCAAGCTTTGCTCATTGTATCAGTTTTGAATCATGACACGCATCGAATGTAAACCGATGCTTGATCTGTATTCTTTTTGCATCGATGGCTTCTATGGATGATAAAAAACATTCTATGCCAAAGAATGGTTCTATTTAATGAACTTTGCAGCATATTTTATCGGACTTATGGTTGTTGATTATATCATTATTGGACAAGGAATATGTGGTACGATGTTGAGTCATCGGTTATTGAAGTCGGGCAAAACTGTTATTGTGATTGATGAGGCACATCCATTTACCGCTTCAAAAGTAGCCAGTGGGGTGATCAATCCGGTAACAGGCAGAAGGATTGTAAGAACCTGGGAAATTGAAAAGATCATGCCTTTTGCAGTGGAAGTATATCGTGAGTTTGAAAAAGACTTGAATACATCTTTGATTCGTCAAACCAATATCCTCGATTTTCATCCGACTCCACAAATGATGTTGGCTTTTAAAGAAAGATTACCGGAAGAAAAAGAATACCTGCGTATACCTGATCAAGTTGAAGAACTGAAATCATTTTTTCAGTTTGATTTTGGTGTGGGCGAGATCAATCCATGCTGGTTGATCGATCTGAATCGCTTATTAAAAGAATGGAGAAAAAAATTACAAGAAGAGAGCATTGTACTAGAACAAAGATTTGATTGGAAAGATTGTACCATCAAAGAATCAGAAGTACAATATCAACATATCACGGCAAAGACGATCATTTGCTGTGAAGGTGCGGCTGGTTTTAAAAATCCTTACTTTCATCTGTTGCCTTATGCACCTAATAAAGGTCAAGCCATCATTGCAGCTATCGAAGGATTACCTGCTACCAATATTTATAAACAAGGTATCAATCTGGTTCCTTGGCAAGACGGTTTATGGTGGATCGGTTCCACCTATGAGTGGGAATTTACAGATCTGAATCCATCAGAAGCTTTCCGGACCAAAACAGAAGAACAATTAAAGCATTGGCTCAAACTACCTTATCAAATACTAGATCATGTTGCCTCAGAACGTCCGGCTAATATGGAAAGAAGACCTTTTGTAGGACTGCATCCGGTACAGAAGTCTGTGGGACTGTTCAATGGAATGGGCACCAAAGGTTGTTCTTTGGCCCCCTATTTCGCAGATGAGTTTGCACAGTTCCTTGTACATGGGAAAGAAATCACACCTGCTGCAAACGTGGCAAGATTTAGCCGCATTTTAAGCCGCTAATTGCTTACAAAAAATTAATATTGCAGCCATTATTATCATCAATACCAAAACTAATGGCTGAACCCGGCGGGAGCGAACAAGACTACATCATTCCTTTGCGCTATCGCAAAATGGAAAATCTGCATATCGTATTTTGGTTGTTTAAAGATGTTGCCTGGTGTTTAGGTTTTTCGATTCTAGGCATTACCATGATCTTTCCAACACTTATCATCGCCATCATTATCAGTTGGAGGACAAGACATATTGTTTCTGAATTGTGCCATAATCTTGCAATTGCAGTTTGGATCAGTGCCAACTCTTATTGGATGATCACTGAATTCCTGGGATTTGATGAGAAGATTCTTTTTGCTCACTACACTTATAAAGATCTCGCTCTGATTCCTTTTGTAACCGGTATTCTCATTTTGGCTTTTTATTATTTGATCTGGAAACCCAGACATAAAGAAGCATATTAAATATCTCGTTATTGATTGGTTGAAAATAATCAATGACTTCCCGTATTAGGGTATATGATACTCAACTTTTAGCGAGCCATTCGATGCTTTGTAAGACTCGTACTTAAAATGATAGTCTTTATTATAAAAATCATGATGAACAGTTGTGTCGATCTTGCCCCCGGGTATTTTGATCCAATGCCCGACAATACAAGTATCATCCACTTGACCTGTAATTCGTAAGATCACATTCGTGTTATCGCCGCTATTTGTTTTGATTACAATGACTGTATCTCTTGATACATCCGATAGTAGAAATTCGCCTTTTGTTGATTGGCAACTTGCTAATAAAATAAATAAACTGATCGGTAAGGTTTTCATTGAATTCATTCTATACATGAAAATTATAATATTTATTGTATAGTACCCATTTTCATACTAAGATACCCATACCACTCATCAAGACCGGCTGCCGCCGATACACTCATTTTGCCGCCAACGCACTCATTTTACCGTTCATCACAGGTACTTTACCGTTTGTGAAAGCGCAAGTCCCGTTTATCCCTGTTTTTATACAAGGATGTTTGCGCCCCATATACCTTTATGTCTTCAAAGTAAATGGAGCCTCGCTCCCATGTAATATGAACCACCACACCGAATTTCTGTTTGCCCGTTTCCGCCAGCGCGTGAAGCCACCAGAAGTTCATCTGAACTAAATCTTCCCGTTCACCATTTCCGGACAAAGACCTGAATGCAGGAACCAAGATGCATAGCTGCAGCTGTGCTGATGTACCCTTCATTTCAAGTTCCCAATGGTGCCGTCAGTGACGGTAAGGGTCGACGTATACCTTTTCCTAACCATTCTATGCTTATAAAAAATGAAACCATTAGTAGTGGTGATTGCCGGCAGTGCCCTGTTATTCCTCTGCCTTGGCAACCCCAAACATCAAAAGCGACAACAAGCATCTGCTAAAAGAGCAGCTATTGTCAACACACTTAAAACAGTCCGTAAATAAACGGGTAAGTCCATGAAAACAATTCCACCCTAAATCTGTGAATCGATGGCAAAATTGAGCCATTGATTCACAGACTATATTCTTCGGAATATATATCGCTGAATATAGTAGCCATCATAGTGTGTAGCTACGATACGATTATTATATACCACGATCTCATCAAAAAACATATCAATAGACGTACGATTATATGGATCGCGGACATTGACTTCCCAACTATCATGAAGGCGATCATAATAGTTGCTATATTGATCGTAATATCCTCCTGATATTGTTCTTATACGCCATGTACCTCGCATGAGGCTATAGTTATCATCATATTCGGCATCGCCATTCCTATAAAAATCAAACACGCCATCTTCCAAACCGGATCGAAAATACTGCCAGCCAAATCCATCACTGCGTGATGCCTCTGATAACACCCAAGAACCTTCGATAGATCTTTGTTCAGGAATCACTACCACTTGTGAACAAGAAAAAAGAAAGAGGATCAATGTAGAGACAAGTAAAATTCGTTTCATATGAGATCATTTTCAGGGTTAAGAAAAAATGGTTCATGGAACAGCATTCAATTCTTCTACCAGAAAATGATTTTATTGAAGAAACAAATCCTTTTAGATTTTATTTAACGATCCCATTTCATGAAAGTAGACATCATGGTCGTTGATAACCCGATCATAGCGATCACTGTAAATGACCATCTCAAACCTGCGATCTCTGCAATAAAACCTATTAAAGGCGGACCGATTAAAAAGCCAAGAAATCCAATGGTAGATACGGCTGCTAATGCAACACCTGGAGACATGGTGGTTGATTTTCCGGTAGCACTGTATACCAGGGGAACAACAGATGATACCCCAAATCCAACCAAGAAAAAGCCTATCGTAGCAGGTATCAGTGTAGGGAATAAAACAGCTACTGAAAGACCGCTACAGATCACAATACCACTGATCTGCAACATGCGTTGTATACCAAATCTTGTCACCAGTTTATCGCCCACAAATCTACCCGTAGCCATGGTTCCCATAAAGACAGAATAGCCAAGTGTCACCAATTCCTGTGGTGCGTTAACCACTTTTTGAAAATAAACACCACTCCAATCAAACATAGTTCCTTCGCATACCAGACAACCAAATGCGATCAATCCTAATCTTAAGATGGTAGCATCCGGTTTAGCAAAGAGGGGCGTTTTTTCTGTTGATTTAGCATCTTCCGGCAATATCTTTCCTTGTGCCAATAATACCACCACCAAACAACAAACACAAACGATCATGAAGTGATGTAAAGGCTCAATGCCTTGTGCGATCATAAAAGTACCCACAGCGGCACCAGAAAACCCCGCCAAACTCCAGATACCATGAAAAGTAGCCATGATCGAGCGTTGGTATAATGATTCAACTCCTACTGCTTGTGTGTTAGCAGAGATATTGTATAGGTTTCCAAAAATTCCAAATACGAATAATACCCCGGCCAATTGCCAGGTCGCGGTTACCAAACCAATTAAGATCAACGTCAATGGATAACCTACTGCGGCTATGGTCACCATGGTCTTACTGCTAAAACGAGTAACTGCCCAACCGGAAAGAGGCAGACTCAACATTAATCCGCAAGGTAAAGCGAGTAATACAGCGCCTAATCCTGCATCGCTTAAACCCAATTGTAATTTGATATCAGGTATCCGACTCGCCCAACTAGCGAAACAAATACCCGCCATAAAAAAGAAAACGGCGACAGAGATTCTGTTCACCTTTCGTGTTCGGCTTGCCTGCATTCTACAAAGATGCACAAAAACAAAGGTTTTCCATCGCCAAATCCACTCGGGGCTTGGGGGTTTTGGAGTATATTTGCGGCCTTGCAGCTTATGGCTAATAGTTCATGGCATATAGTAAGAAAATTGCCCTTTGCCATGATCTATTAGCCATAAGCTACGATCAAAATCAAAAAATCAAAGACCCTTATGTTCCGTACACATACTTGTGGAGAGTTAAGAACCGGTGATGCCGGCAAACAAGTGACCCTGGCTGGCTGGGTACAAACCGTTCGCAAATTTGGCGCTATCACTTTTGTGGATCTGCGTGATCGTTATGGTATTACTCAATTGCTTTTTGGCGAAGAACTCAATACTGAATTAGATACTCAGCCATTAGGCAGAGAATTTGTGATACAAGCCACAGGTACTGTTGCTGAAAGAAGTAATAAAAATCCGAACATAGCTACCGGAGATATTGAAATCCATATCAGTAGTTTTAAAATATTGAATAAAGCGGTGGTTCCTCCATTCACCATTCAGGATGACACAGATGGTGGTGATGATCTCCGTATGAAATATCGCTTTCTTGATCTTCGTAGAAATGCGGTAAAGAAGAATCTGGAATTGCGCTATGCAGTGAATCGTGCTGCACGTAACTATCTGCACGAAAATCACTTCATGGATATTGAGACACCCTTCTTGATCAAATCTACACCGGAAGGTGCACGAGATTTTGTGGTACCATCCAGAATGAATCCGGGGCAGTTTTATGCTTTGCCGCAATCACCTCAAACCTTCAAACAACTCTTGATGGTGAGTGGTTATGATCGTTACTATCAGATCGTGAAATGTTTTAGAGATGAAGACTTACGAGCTGATCGTCAACCCGAATTCACGCAGATAGACTGTGAAATGTCTTTTGTAGAACAGGAAGATATTCTCACCATGTTCGAAGGCATGATCAAAAGCATTTTCAAAGAGGTTAAAAACATCGACTATACTGACAAGGTTGAACGTATGACCTGGGAAGATGCCATGTGGACCTATGGTAACGATAAACCTGATATTCGTTTTGGGATGCAGATCGCTAATCTGAAATCTGCTTTTCTGAAAGGTGGCAAGATCATAGCAAACGGCGAACTGATCAATGGTGCAGGTTTTGGTGTATTTGATAATGCAGAAACTGTATTGGCGATAGCTGTACCAAATTGCAGTGAGTATACACGCAAACAAACCGATGAACTAACAGAGTGGGTGAAGCGCCCACAGATAGGCATGCAGGGATTGGTGTACATCAAGTGTAATGCAGATGGTACATACAAAAGCAGTGTAGATAAATTTTATACCGAAGATAAATTGAAAGCTATTGCTGATGCCGCAGGTGCAAAAGCAGGCGATCTCGTATTAATATTGGCAGGAAGAGAAGAAAGAACACGTAAAGCCATCAGTGAGCTCAGACTTGAAATGGGAAAACGTTTAGGTCTTAGAAAAGAAGATGAGTTTAGATTGTTATGGGTACTCGACTTTCCATTGTTTGAGTATGATGAAGAAGGAAACAGATGGGTGGCCAGACATCATCCTTTTACTTCTCCCAAACCTGATCAGATTAGTGTGATGATCAATAATAATCCCGTGATTGAAAACGCAGATAAATACCTTGAACACCCCTATTCAAGTATTAAAGCAAACGCTTATGATATGGTATTGAATGGTAATGAGATTGGAGGTGGATCTATTCGTATTTATCAGCGTGAACTGCAAGAAAAAATGTTTGCTGCTTTAGGTATGAGTGAGGAAGAGGCACAACACAAATTCGGATTCTTATTGGGTGCGTTTGAATATGGTGCGCCCCCACATGGTGGAATTGCATTTGGGTTCGACAGACTTTGTGCAATTTTAGGTGGCAGCGAAAGTATTCGCGACTTTATTGCATTCCCTAAAAACAATAGTGGCAGGGATGTAATGCTCGATGCCCCAAGTACCATTGATGCACATCAGTTTGATGAACTACAGATCAAATTAGATCTTAAGCAATAAATATTAAGCCACAGATTCGCAGACTAAAATAAATAATCTGTGAATCTGTGGCTTAAAAGAATTACTAAAAATTCAGCGTTACCCAAAAGCTATGAAGCAATTAACTATTTATCGAATACTGACTTACATCCTTATTCCGGTTGCCTGTTTCTTTGGGTTAATGGGTTTCTTGATCTTGATTCCGGCTATTGGTAATCCACCCATGTGGTTCATGCTGTTCATGTTTGCGAGCCTAGTGATTTATACTTTCTCAAGTCTTAAGTTCCTATCCAATGGAATAGAAAGAAATGCCCCTTGCAAAACATCGCTTCGTGATTGGATCCGTGTGAATGCATTTGTTTGTTTGGGTATGGGGGCACTTTTCTTTTTAAATGCTATTGGCATTTTTATGTTGGGACCTGTTGCATTACAAGATTTTGTAGAAAGAGCCATGGAATCACAGCCGAACCTACCCGAAGGAATTGATTCAGGAATTTTTGTCTCCATTTTACGCGGCGTTGCCGGATTTATGCTAGTTGTAAGTATTTTGATTCTGGTACATGTAATCTTAGGTTTCAAAATGCTGAAAAAATTCGGGCATCTTTTCGGTCAATCTACCCTATCCTAGCAATCAAGGATCAACAGCCATAAAACATCTTTTCTTTTCTGTAATTTACAAGTGTGAATAGCAGTACACCATTAGCAGAAAGAATGCGTCCAACAACATTGGATGATCTAGTCGGACAAGAACACCTGACAGGTAAAGGAAGTATTTTAAGAACAGCCATTGAGAACAAGCGCATTCCTTCCATGCTTTTATGGGGGCCACCCGGTGTTGGCAAAACCACTATTGCAAATATCATTGCACATAGCTTACAGGCTCCCTACTTTCAACTAAGTGCTATCAGTAGCGGCGTAAAAGATGTAAGAGAAGTCATCGAAGAAGCTAAACATAAACCCGGCGCTGTTTTATTCATTGATGAGATACATCGTTTCAATAAAGGACAGCAAGATGCATTGTTGGGTGCCGTTGAAAAAGGCATCATCACTTTGATCGGAGCTACTACAGAAAACCCTTCTTTTGAAGTGAATAGTGCCTTATTAAGCAGATGCCAAGTATATGTATTAAAATCACTTCAAGATGAGGATTTGATTCGCTTATTACAACATACACTACAAAAAGACGAACTTCTTCAAAATTTTTCGGTTACAATCAAAGAAACTGCTGCCTTGATCAATATATCAGGTGGGGACGCCAGAAAACTATTGAATCTTTTTGAATTGGTGATCATTACTGAAGCCGGTAAGCATCATCAAAAAGACATTGTCATCACCGATGCATTGGTGATGACGATTGCACAAAAGAAAGTGGCACTATATGACAAGCAGGGTGAGCAACACTATGATATCATCTCTGCCTTCATCAAAAGTATGCGCGGTAGCGATCCTAATGGAGCAGTGTATTGGTTAGCCAGAATGATTGAAGGTGGTGAAGATGTAAAATTCATTGCCCGCAGGATGGTGATCTTTGCAAGCGAAGATATTGGCAATGCCAATCCGAATGCATTGCTTTTGGCCAATACCACTTTTGATGCAGTAAATAAGATCGGTTATCCTGAAAGTCGTATCATCTTATCGCAATGTGCTACCTATCTCGCATCTTCAGCAAAAAGCAATGCCTCATATGTAGCTATCAATGAAGCTTTATCTGCCGTGAATAAGTATGGAGATCTGCCTGTTCCTATGCATATCAGAAATGCACCTACGCAAATGATGAAAAATATGGATTATGGTAAAGGCTATCAATACTCACATATGGGTGAAGGAAACTTTATTCCACAAGAATATTTACCTGAAAAAATTGCCGGAACCAAATTCTATGAACCGGGTCAAAATGCCCGTGAGCAGGAACTAAGGAAGTTTTTGAAAGATCGCTGGAAGGATAAATACAATTATTAAGCAATTCACCCCTCACCGATTGGCTTTTACCGACTTATCAACAGAACTCTCTCCGAGAAATGCTGTTATGTGTAGTTTTAAGATCCAATGCTAATATTATGAAAATCACAAATCGATTATTACTTATTCTGGTCCTAACATGCTCCGGACTTTATTCTTCTGCTCAAACATTGATTCAGCGAGATCCTGAAATTGAAAAAATGGTGAAAGATGTGAATGCAGATTCACTCAAATCATACATCTATAAAATGGTGAGTTATGGTACCAGAAATACGTTGAGCACCCAATCCGATCCTAACCGTGGAATCGGAGCAGCGCGTAATTGGGTTCTACAAAAATTCAATGAGTTTGCTAAAAAATCCAATGGCAGATTCTCTGCATTCATTGATACGACAACACTGCAACCCGTTGCGGGAAGTAGGGTTGAACGTCCGGTCGTATTAGGAAATGTGGTAGGTATTTTGAAAGGTACAGATACTGCTGATAAAAGAATCTTCGTGATCAGTGGTCATTTGGATAATATGCGCACAAATGTAAGAGACAGTATTGGTGATGCACCAGGCGCTAATGATGATGCCAGTGGCTGTGCGGCAGTGATAGAATGTGCCCGTATCATGACACAGAAAAGTTTTCCTGCAACTATCATATTTGTGACCGTAAGCGGTGAAGAGCAAGGCTTATTAGGTGCTAAGTTCATGGCTACAAAAGCAAAAACTCAAGGATGGAATATTGAAGCAGTATTAAACAACGATATCATGGGTAGTAATAATACCAGTGAAACCAATATCATCGATAATACCCGTATCCGAGTTTTCAGTGAAGGCTTACCTGCTTATGAAACAGAAAAAGCTGCCAGAAATATCCGTCAACTTGGATTAGAGAATGATGGCAAAGCCAGGCAATTAGCTCGCTATGTGAAAGAAGTGGGTGAACGTTATGTAGATAATTTGGAAGTAGTGATGATCTACCGAAACGATCGATTCCTTCGTGGTGGTGATCATACTTCTTTTGTAGAGCAAGGATATGCTGCTGTTCGTTTTACAGAGATGAATGAAAATTATTATCACCAACATCAGAATGTACGTCTCGAAAACGGAATTCAATATGGTGACTTACCGGAGTTTATGGATTTCGAATATCTCAGAAAAAATACTGCCATGAACCTCAGTAATCTGGCAAATCTTTCTAAAGCACCGGCAATGCCTGAAGATGTGAAAATTGAAACCAGACGTCTAACTAACTATAGTTTATTGACTTGGTCTGCTCCTAAGACCGGAAAAGTAAAGGGTTATTATATTCTGATGCGTGAAACAACAAGCGCTGTTTGGCAGAAAAAAATATTCACGACTGATAACAATTATCAACTTCCTTATTCAAAAGACAACTATTTCTTCGCAGTTCAATCTGTGAATGAATTAGGAAATGAAAGTCTACCGGTTGTTCCAGTACCTGGAAGATAACCTTAGAATACTGCAAAAAATAAGCCGCAGATTCGCCGATTAATTGAATAATCTGCGAATCTGCGGCTTAAAATATCAGTTATGATGTAACCTTAGATGGGATCATTCTTCCTGCAACTTTATCCTCAGCTCCACGATTCCCACCCTCATGATACTCCGCATCTTCATTGACTTCCCAAACATCAAATAGCTCGTTACCGGCTATGATATTTTTTGCAGCCAGCATTGCAGTCATCATACTATGATCCTGGTTATTGTATTTGTGCATTCCGTTTCTACCTACTAGATATAAACCCGGATATGCTTTGATACCTTCACGCACCAATGACACTCGCTCTTTATAATCCTGATCATACACAGGATAAGCTTTAGGTTGACGTACTACATAACCATCTACTACAGAAGTGCCTTTTGTTAATCCGATCTTTTCAATTTCTTTCTTTCCTAAGTTGATCAAATCCTCATCACTGCTGGTCCAAAGTCCATCGCCTTCAAAACAAAAATATTCCAACCCATAACATGACATCGAAGGATCCGGAACCATATACGGGCTCCATGATTTGAAGTTTTGTACACGACCTACTTTTACACTAGGGTCGTGAATATAGATCCAGTTATCACTGAAAGCATCTTCATCTTTACAGATCAATACCACGGTTAGAAAATCACGATAAGACAAAGCAGCACCTGCGTCTAATACCGGTTTAGGGAAAGCCGGTTGTACACTGGCAATAAGTTCTCGCATAGGTGCGGAAGAGAGAACAAAATCAAAATCATGGATAGCTCCTTTAGAAGAAGTATGTACGGTCCATTTTTGATTTGAATATTCAATCTGTTGAACTCCACAATTCATTTCCAAAACCATCCCATTTGCTTTTGCCTTCTCAGCACATACTTCCCACATCATTCCCGGACCTTGCTTCGGATACCGGAATGAATCGATCAGTGTTTTGATCACTTTATCTTTATCACCGGCTTTTTTGGATGGCTTGAACAATGCATTCCAAATAGCACTGCTCAATGAAAGTCCTTTGATACGCTGAGCAGCCCAGTCCGCACTGATCTCTTTACAAGGTATCCCCCAAACTTTCTCGGTATATGTTTTAAAGAAGATATTGAATAGTCTTTTCCCAAATTGATTCGTCACCCAATCCTCAAAATTGGTTGGATTTTTGATTGGAAAAGCCTTTGCATTTAGGTAACTCAATACACATAATCCACTTTCAATGATACCTAGTTTATTCAGTGCTTCAAAAGCTACCAATGGGTAGGAGAAAAATTTGTGGTTATAATAAATTCTAGAGCTTCTCGGTCTCTCCAACATTTCATCTCCTAAAATTTCTGTCCAGAAATCTTCCACCTCCTTTGATTTAGAGAAAAAGCGATGTCCTCCAATATCAAAATGATATCCTTTATAAGACTCTGTTCTGGAAATTCCGCCCACATACTGCGGATCTTTTTCAAATACGGTCACTTGCTGTCCGTCTTTTGCCAGTAAATAAGCTGCAGTAAGTCCTGCAGGTCCGGCACCAATAATGGCAATTCTTTTTTTCATATTCATGTAGAAAAGCAGGATAATTTTCCTGTTACGTGTCAAAGTTGTGAAATAAATGTGGGACTACCACTATTTTTGCCCTCCATCACCATTAAATCACATACATGAGCCGCTATAACTGGTATTTCAAACCTTTTAATGAACTAACTCCACATGAATTATATGCGATCATGCATTTAAGAAGCGAGGTTTTTGTAGTAGAACAGAACTGTGTCTATCTCGATGCCGATGGAAAAGACCTCTCTTCGTGGCATTTAATGGGATGGGATGGAACAAAATTAGTGGCTTATAGCAGATTACTGCCTGCCGGATTAGCTTTCACAGAAGTATCGATCGGAAGAGTTGTAAGCTCACCTGCCTATAGAGGTACAGGAGCAGGCAAAGAATTAATGGAAACCGCAATCAAAACCTGTTATGAACTTTTCGGCGATCAACCGATCAGAATTGGCGCTCAGTTATACCTACAAAAGTTCTATGAATCACTTGGTTTTGTTCAGGTAAGTGAAGTGTATCTGGAAGACAATATCCCTCATATTGAAATGATAAGGGAAGGTTCAACTCACAAGTAATAAGAGACAAGAAAGAAAACAAGTAGACAATTATTTTCTTCCTTGTAGCTTGCCGCTTGAAGCTTGTGACTTAACACACAATTCTTCTTTTACAAACCTTGCCGTATGACTTTGTTTATTTGTGACCATTTCTTCAGGAGTACCTTCAAATAAAATCAATCCTCCACCATCTCCACCTTCAGGACCAAGATCGATAATATGATCTGCTACTTTGATCACATCCAGATTATGTTCGATTACCAATACTGTATTCCCTCTGTCCACCAATTTATTCAATACATCCAGTAAATGTCTGATGTCTTGAAAATGAAGTCCGGTAGTAGGCTCATCGAGTATATAAAATGTTTTACCGGTATCTTTTTTCCCCAACTCTGTAGCTAGTTTTACTCGTTGTGCCTCTCCACCACTCAATGTAACGGCTGACTGTCCGAGTGTGATATAACCCAATCCCACATCCTGCAATACTTTTATTTTTCTGTATAAATAATGCACAGGCTGAAAGAATTCACAGGCTTCATCAACCGTCATATTCAATACATCACTGATCGATTTCCCTTTGTAGCGAATCTCTAATGTCTCTCTATTATATCTTTTACCATTACACTTTTCACAATGCACATACACATCCGGTAAAAAATTCATTTCGATCACACGCATACCCCCACCCTCACACATATCACAACGACCACCTTTTACATTGAAAGAAAAACGACCTGCATTATATCCTCTGATCTTCGCTTCCGGAACAGAAGCAAACAATGTTCTGATCTCCGTAAAGAATCCACAATAAGTGGCAGGATTGCTTCTTGGCGTTCTTCCAATAGGTGATTGATCGATTTCAATTACCTTATCAATATGCTCTAACCCTTTGATACTTTTGAACTCCATTGGAGTTACTCTACTGTTATAACAATGTTTCGATAGTAATGGGTATAAAGTCTCATTGATCAGCGTTGATTTACCACTTCCACTCACACCACTTACAACAATAAGTTTACCTAAGGGGAATTTTACACTGACTTGCTTCAAGTTATTACCTGCTGCACCTTTTAATTCAAGCACTTTACCATTTCCCGCTCTTCTTTCAGTAGGAACTTCAATACTTTTTTTCCCATTCAAGTACAAAGCGGTTTCAGAAGAACTATTTAATACTTCATCAGGTGTACCTGCTGCTACAATTTGCCCGCCGTAACTACCTGCACGTGGACCAATATCTACGAGATGATCTGCAGCTAACATGATGTCTTTATCATGTTCAACCACTAACACTGTGTTTCCGATATCACGCAAATTTTGAAGTGCTTTGATCAGTTGATGATTATCTCTTTGATGTAATCCAATAGAAGGTTCATCTAATATATAAGTGATACCCTGTAACTGAGAGCCGATCTGAGTGGCTAGACGAATACGCTGAGATTCGCCACCACTAAGACTTCTGGATGGCCGATTCAGCGATAGATAAGTTAGTCCAACATCCAGCAAAAACTGAAGTCGCTCTCTAATCTCTTTCAGGATATCTTTTGCGATGACATTTTGTTTTGTATCCAGTCGCTTTTCAATATCTGTAAACCAGCGATAGAGTTTATCCAAATTTAGATGACTTAGTTCCGCGATGTTCTTCTCATCTACTTTAAACCAAAGACTCTCTTTTTTCAATCTTGCTCCATTACATTCAGTACAGGTTTTTAATTCCATGAATTGCTCAACCCATTCACGTAAAGTTTCACTGCTACTGGTACCTGTGAACCATCTTTTTAACATAGGTATAATACCTTCAAATACCCCATCATAGGGCATTCCGGTAGATACCTCATCCATATCAATGATCTCTTCAGTAATGCCATCGGGATTGCCGTACAGTAAAATATTCAGCGACTTTTCAGGAAGATCTTTGATCGGCTTATCTAAACTGATCTTATTTTTTTTAGCCAATGTTTCTACATTCCGAAACATATAAGCATCTCGTTGTTCGCCTAAAGGAGCGATACCACCTTCTTTTACGGAGAGTGAACGATCAGGCAATATGGCCTCCATGCTTACAGAATATACATTCCCCAAGCCTTTACAAACCGGACATGCTCCATACGGCGAATTAAAAGAAAATGCATTGGGAGAAGGTTCTTCATAACTGATGCCAGTATCTTCACACATCAGCTGTTTTGAGTATTGTACAGTCTTCTGTGTATCATTCACTAACAAGAACATTAAGTCCTTACCCATCCGTAAAGTCTGTTGTACACTCTGACTCAACCTCACTTTCATATCAGGTGTTACTTGTAATCGATCGATGACTACTTCAATATCATGGATCTTATAACGATCTACTTGTAACTTGGGTGTGAGATCCATGATCTCACCATCCACACGAACTTTTAAAAATCCTTTCTTACGGATATCTTCAAACAACTCACGATAATGACCTTTTCGTCCACGAATCAATGGTGCAAGTAAAGTGATCTTCTTTTGCTTGTATTTCTGAAAGATATTTTCAACGATTTCTTCCTCGCTGAATTTTACCATTTTCTTCCCGGTATTGTAGCTATATGCCTCTCCTATTCTTGCAAATAAGAGCCTTAGAAAGTCATACACTTCAGTTACTGTTCCTACTGTTGATCTAGGGTTTTTATTTGTTGTTTTCTGCTCGATCGATATCACAGGAGACAATCCCGTGATCTTGTCTACATCCGGTCTTTCCATATCTCCCATGAACTGACGGGCATAAGCACTGAAACTTTCCATGTATCTGCGTTGACCCTCATTGTAGATGGTGTCAAATGCCAGCGATGACTTACCGCTACCACTTACGCCTGTAAAAACAACCAACTTATTTTTGGGAATAGTGATGTCAATATTCTTCAAGTTGTGTTCACGTGCACCAAAAACAGATATGGTCTCTTCCTGGAGTTGAATAGGATGATTTGCTGCTTCCTTACTGATCTTTTTTGCCATGGTAATGTGTAAAGATAAGAACATCTGATCAGCCATAAAGTTGAAACCGAACAGCTGTTAGGAAAAAAATTGGAAATTGAAACCCTTTATAGGAAAGGGTTACAGCGAATTAATAATATTTTTTGAAACAGAATTTGGTAATTTGACGCGGCTACTCATACATTTGCATCAGTTCTTTAAACAACAACTTATCAAGAAAGGCAGAGGGAATTGGCCCGATGAAGCCTTGGCAACCCATATCAACACTCGATGATATGAAGGTGCCAAATCCGATCCTGTTCACAACGGGGGAAGATAAGTCAGAGTACAGTTTGATTTGAATCGGTTTGCCGTTCTACATATTTCAAGCTCATCTGACTTAACAGATGAGCTTTTTTTATGCTCCGCTGTTAAGTCCACTCCTTCTCGATCAGTTGCCAAAGAAAAATTAACAACATCATTCACCCTTTCAAAAGAAAGGAACAAAACTGTTTAACATGAGCAACGCAACACAACTGATTCACAGCATTCCCGTTGACCCACTAACCGGGGCGATTTCTGTACCGATTTATCAGACTTCCACTTTTGTACAAGATGCACCGGGCATTAACAAAGGATATGATTATGCACGAAGTGGAAATCCAACACGTGCTACACTGGAATCATTGATCGCTAAACTTGAAAATGGACAAACCGGACTGGCATTTGCCAGTGGACTGGCTGCTATTGATACGGTGATCAAATTGCTGAAAACAGGTGATGAAATAGTTGCTGTAGATGATATTTATGGAGGCGCATTCCGCTTGTTCAACAATGTGTATGAACAATTTGGCATCAAAGTGCATTATGTTGACACTTCAGATGTTGCTAAAATAGTGAATGCCATCACACCCAAAACAAAACTTATCTGGTTAGAGACACCCACCAATCCAACACTGAAAATATCAGATATTGCTGCTATTGCTCAAATTGCAAAAGCTAATGCCTGTTTACTTTGCGTGGATAATACTTTTGCTTCACCCGCCTTACAACAACCTCTTTCACTGGGAGCTGATATTGTGATACATAGTGCTACCAAATATCTTGGTGGACATAGTGACTTGATCGCAGGTATCGTAGTAGCAAAAGATAAAGCGGTAGGTGACCGATTGAAATATCTTCAAAATGCCTGTGGTGCTGTATTAGGTCCTTTTGATAGCTGGCTGGTGATCAGGGGCATTGAAACATTGCATTTACGTATACGCCAACATTGTACTTCCGCATTGGAAGTAGCTAAATTTTTAGAACAACATCCTGCTGTTGATAAAGTGTACTACCCGGGATTAAGTTCACATCCGAATCATGAGATCGCTAAAAAACAAGCGAAGGATTTTGGTGGTATTGTTTCATTTTCATTGAAAGAAGACACAGAAGAAGCGGCTATCAATTTTGTAACACAAACAGTATTATTCAAACTCGCTGAAAGTTTAGGGGGCATTAAAAGCCTGATCTCTCATCCGGCTAATATGACACACAAATCGATCCCTGCTGAGAAAAGAAGAGCAGCAGGCGTATCAGATAGTTTGATCCGTTTATCGATTGGTTTGGAAGAAACAGAAGATCTGATACAGGATCTTGATCAAACTTTTCAAAAGCTAACATTATCGAATAAAAAATTCTCATCAATATTAACAGCATAATTAACTATGGAAGCGCATAAACAATTAACGATCGGACTATTTGGATTTGGCGTAGTAGGCGAAGGGCTTTATAAGGTTTTACAACAAACACCATCACTGAAAGCATCCATTAAAAAGGTATGTATTCGCAATCCTGAAAAAAAGAGAGATGCCCCGACTTCTCTTTTTACAACAGATCGAACAGTATTATTAAATGATCCGGAGATCAATGTAATCGTAGAAGTAATCGATGATGCTAAAGCGGCATTTGAAATTGTTTCTACTGCTCTAAAGAATGGGAAGGCCGTAGTTAGTGCCAGTAAAAAAATGATCGCCGAAAACCTTCCTGCATTATTACAACTACAGGAAGATACCGGACAGCCTTTTTTGTATGAATCATCCGCATGTGCTTCAATTCCGGTAATTAGAAATTTGGAAGAATATTATGATAACGATCTGCTTCATTCCATAAAAGCAATTGTGAATGGTTCTACCAATTTTATTCTCACTAAAATGTTTGAAGACAAGCTTGATTTTCAATCTGCATTATTACTTGCTCAACAACTCGGGTTTGCAGAAAGTGATCCTAAGCTAGATGTTGAGGGGTATGACGCTTTGAATAAATGGGTGATTTTATTGAATCATGCCTATGGCATTATTACTAGTCCGGAAGAGATTCTATTTAGTGGTATCCAAAATATACAGCTCAGTGACGCCCTTGTTGCCAAAGAGAAACATTATGATATTAAGCTGATAGCTCAGGCCAAAAAATTAAAGAATGGCTCAGTGGCAGCCTTTGTATTACCACAGTTTGTAAAATTGGATGAGCCTTTGTCGTTTGTAAAAAATGAGTACAACGGTGTAGTCATTGAAAGTGGTTTTGCAGATAAACAATTCTTTTATGGCAAAGGTGCCGGCAGCTTCCCAACAGCTTCTGCAGTTTTGAGTGATATATCTGCACTCAGATACAACTATAAATACGAATACAAAAAGCTTTACCATCATCAGCCGCATGAACTAACCAACGATTATTATCTGAAAGTGTATCTGAGTTTTGACGACTGGAAATATATCCCTAAAGAAGATTTTGAATGGATAGAGGAATGGCATGCTGATGCAGAAAGAAAATATTTAGTAGGTGTATTACATGTCAGCAAACTGATCGACGGAAGCTGGTGGAAGGAAAATAATACTTCACTCATCTTGTCTACTGATCCAATCATTGACAATCTGGATATCATCAAACTCAAAAAGAAGAGTTTGGAGTTGGCGGGAATTGTCTGATCAGAAATTAATGTGAAAGCGTTTTCCTTTTCTTAGCTTTGGCATATGAAGCCAATAACAAAAGTAGCTATCCTGATTTCGCTTGTTTTAGGGATCCTGCTATTTACTCTTTCATATGGGCTCGGAAAGGAAAACGCTTTTTTATTACTCAATACTGATCTTGGCTCTGCTGCTGATTATTTTTTTACATACTGGACTCACACAGCTGATGGGTTTGTATGGGTACCAATCACCCTACTCACATTCTTCTTCAAAAGGAAGCAACTGCTACTGGTCATCAGTTCGATCGTTTTTTCGACTCTATTTGCGCAATTAAGCAAGAATATTTTTTTTAAAGGAAGTCCACGACCTTCACTGGCTATAACTGATCACTCATTATTTCATAGTGTTACGGGGGTAGAACTGCATAGTTTGAATAGTTTTCCATCAGGACATACCACTACCGCATTCAGTATTTTCTTGTTAGCAACTATATTGGTCGATAAGAAATGGATATTACCTATTGGTTTACTCTATGCTTCGCTGGCCGGCTATTCCCGTATTTATTTGGCCCAGCACTTCCCGATAGACGTTGCAGGTGGAATCATTGCAGCGATCTTAACAATCTGGATATCTACAAGAATACAAAAAAGATGGGTTAAGAATTGACAGTAAAGTCATATACAGCTTCTATATTTATCAATAGTTTTGTTTTAAAAATCACATTTCATGATGAAAAAATATTTGATCGGATTATTTCTTGTATGTCTGCAAACAGTTGCTGCACAAGACACTACACAACAGATCATGTCCGGTCGTCAGAATGCAGTACATCAACAAGATAAACCTTATGTGATCTTGATTTCGGCAGATGGCTTCAGAAGTGATTTTGCCGTAAAATACAATGCAAAGAATTTACTCGCTTTAGGAAAACAAGGCGTTGTTGCAGATTATATGCAACCATCATTCCCATCACTTACTTTTCCCAATCATTATACCATTGTTACAGGCTTATATCCTGCTCATCACGGTCTTGTTGATAATAGTTTTTATGATCGTACTCGTCAGCAAACCTATGGTATGCAGGATAAAAAAATGGTAGCAGATCCATATTGGTATGGAGGAACACCATTATGGGTTTTGGCAGAACAGCAACAAATGATCGCTGCGAGTTTTTATTGGGTGGCATCTGAAGCACCTATTCAGCAATTACCACCTACCTATCATTATTTCTACAATGAAAAGATCGGTATTGATCAAAGAATTGAAACAGTAAAACAGTGGCTGGCATTACCAAAAGAAAAGAGACCACATTTTATTAGCTTTTACTTTCCTGAAGTAGATCACGCAGCACATAGCTTTGGTCCTGATAGCAAAGAAACAGGCGAAGCTGTTCAATTTGTTGATGAAAGTATCGGTAAACTGCAAGCAGTTGCAGTAGCATCAGGCTTACCTGTTAATTTTGTTTTTGTAGCCGATCATGGTATGGCAAGAGTTGACCAGCAAAATACCATTCCATATCCTACTATTGATACTGCATTATTTACCATCAATTCAGGGAGTGCTGTATTACAGCTATATGCGAAAGATAAAAATGCTATTACGCCATTTTATGAGACACTGAAAAAGAACGCTGTAGATTATGATGTCTATTTGAAATCATCTATGCCTGCAAATCTGCATTACAGTACAAATGATGATCGTTATAACAGAATTGGAGATATTATTCTTCTAGCTCGTTTACCTAAAGTCTTTAACAGAGGCGGGCGTCCTACAGGACCGGGTAAACACGGCTTTGATCCCCACCATCCTGATATGCGTGCAAGCTTTCAGGCATGGGGTCCGGCATTCAAAAAAGGTTTACAAATTCAAGGGTTTGAGAACATTCATGTGTACCCTATGATCGCAGCAATACTAGGGCTACAATACGATGCTAAAAAAATTGATGGGAAAGCTGAAACGCTGAAGAGTGTAATAAATAAGGAATAAGAAACATGAAATAAGAAATTTGAAAAATATCATTACTTTCTCATTTCTTATTTCATGTTTCTTATTGAAAATTATTCTAGTCTTCCCAACGCCACTCGCCTGCTATTTTCAGGGGTTCTTTCAGATTATTCTTCAATAAGAATTCTCTTGTTTCGGCATCAGTGAAATGTTTCGCTTTGATGATATCTGTATCTGCAATTCCATATAATAACATGGCATTGAATCTAACCGTATTTTTCATCCCTTGTGGATCTACTAATTTAAAATCATCGCAATCTGCATGATAACAAGGCCCTGCATTATTAGGCAATCTCCCGCCTGCTGCACCACCGGTTGGTACCCCATGTAACATAAATGGCTGATGATCACTGTGTAGTCCGGCACCACTTCTAAACATATTAGTGAAGCTGGTATCAATACTTTTTGCAATGGCGCCGATCGATTGAAACAACTCTTTACTTTCTTCTGCAGTAGTAGAATATCCCTTAGGATCATTGGTCATATCATAGTTAAGCATATAACGCAATTGATCAATCGTTTTATTTTTAATAGCTTGTTCGACATAGGCTTTTGATCCCAACAGTCCTTCTTCTTCTCCCATGAACATCACAAATTCAATGGTTCTTTGGGGCTGTAGTTTCAATACTTTGAACGTGCGAGCCATATCCAACACAGAGAATGATCCAATACCATTATCAATGGCTCCGGTTGCGAGGTCCCAACTATCTAAGTGACCACCCACCACGATCTTTTCATTGGGAAGTGTTTTCCCTTTGATGGTAGCGATCACATTTCTTGCTTTGATCATTCCCGAGAAATTCGTCATATTGATGTGTGCATAATGTGTAGCTTTTGCTACTTCAGCTTTAAAAGCCATGCCATCCTCCTTACCGATACAAACTGCAGGAATAGGAATCAGCTTACCGGTAACTGATGCAGTTCCTGTCAATAAAATTCCTCCATCAGCTGTATTGATGATAATAATTCCTTTTGCACCATATTTAGTAGCCAAGGCTGTTTTTTCAGAACGATGCAAGCTTCTCGTACCCGCTTTAGAACCGGGTAATACACCCAAATAAACAAGAGCGATCTTACCGGTTACTTTACCCGGATTTGCTAAATAATCTTCTTCCAATCCATTACCCATATCAGCTACTTCAAGAGTAACATCTGCAGCAACAGGGGAATGTGCCAATGAAACAGATTTTACTTCTTTTAAAGAAGACTTATCTGTACCGATCTGAACAGATAAAGTTCCTCTGCTCCAGCTTTCCACTTCAAACGGCTGGTACTTTACATCTTTAAACCCATAAGACTTCAGCAGATTGTATGCATATGCTTCCGCTTTTTCTCCATTCTTAGAGCCAGTAAGACGATGACCGATGGTTTCAGTAGCTTCTTTTAAAGTACTGTAAGCCTTTGAGCTTTGCTGTACTTCATCATTAATAGCTTTAAAAATGGTATTCCATTCTTGTTTTGCTTGTGCCTGGGTAACTGTGTTGATTAACAATATGGCTGTTAACCCGATAATAAAATGTCTGATCATAACAGGTATTTATAAGACTGGAAATTTATCAATTAAAACTGAAGTTGAGTAGAATAATCCGTGAATAGCTGTTTTACCCTATAAAAACGGTGATCGACCGAACATCTACATTCACTGAACTGATTTCTACATATTTAATATCTTAGTCCCGTATGAATAAACACCAAAGAACTTATTGGATCTTTCAAACAGCCGGCTGGTCGCTTTATTGTTTGATCTATATTTTCTTTTATTTATCCATACGTGCTGCACCTCAACCCTACTTTTTTGAGCAACTCCTAACACATGTTTTTATTGGATTTTGGCTCACCCATATCATGCGTATGGTGATTCAAAAATTGGGGATCTTAAAACTAAGTCTAAAGAAACAGATTTTTTCTTTGACCATTCTTTCATTGGTTTTTTCATTTTTTATCGGTGTTTGTATTGTTGCTACTGAGTCTTGGCTGGATATCCAATCTTTTAATCTTGCCAATTTCTCCTTTCTGAATATTGCGATACGATTTGCATTTTCATATTTCCATTTTGTTTTGATCTGGAATCTATTGTATTTCACGTATCACTACGTGCAAAAGACCCGCGAACAAAATATTGAGCAGGCTAAGTTGGAAAACCTATTAAGTGAATTAGAGATTACTACTTTAAAATCCCATATTAACCCCGATTTTTTATTCAATAGTTTGAATAGTATACGATCACTGGTAACAGATGATCCGGTGAGAGCTCGTAAAGCGATCACAATGCTGAGTAATATTTTGCGTAATAGTATTCAGGTAGACAAAGCAGAAAGAACTTTATTTGAAAAAGAATTGTCGATCATCAAAGATTATATTGCCTTAGAGCAAATTCGTTTGGCTGATCAACTGTATGTAGAGTACGAGATTGAAGAAGATACCTTAGACCAACCTATTCCGGCTATGGTAATTCAGAATTTGGTTGAAAAAGCCATCAGACATGGGTTTAATGAAGAAACCAACCGGGGATCTATTCAAATTTATTCTGAGTATAAAGAAGATCTACATTGCTTTGGTGTGATCAGCTCAGGAAGTTTATCAAATTATCTGGAACAAGAAAACGAGCATCTGAGTGAGATCAGAAAACGCATTTACAGCATTTATGGACAAAAAGCACGTATCCTTGTAGACACCCCTGAATCGGGTATGATCAAGGCTGCAGTCTGTATTCCTTTGTAATTATTCGGGTTGGAAGTTTTGTAATTCCGATTGCTGATCCAGATAATGCCTCAATAAAGTTATTTGATTTCTCGCCCGCACAAGATTATGATCAGCATATTTGATTTGATAATAGATATCTCCATTCAAATAATCTGTCATGAATCGAAGTGCCTGCATATAAATCATGATAGAGCCGGCATGATACAATGACTGTCTTTCTTTTTTGGAAAGAATATCTCCCATTCCTTTAACATAGCCTTTGACAATTGATCGATAGATATCTTTTCGTATCTGTATCAAATCCAATTCCTGCTCATCTTCCCCTACCGGTGAGAGATAAGTTCTAAACATATCTCCGAGATCACTAAAAAAATATCCCGGCATTACTGTATCTAAATCAATAACACATACTCCATGATCGTTTTGATCAAACAATACATTACTGATCTTCGTATCATGATGTGTCACCCTCATTTTGAAAGCTGAATCATGGATCATTGCATTAAAAAGATGTACAATAGATTGATTTGCTTGTAAAAATGAGATCAAATCTTGTGTCTGTTCGATACGATCATTCAATCCTGATTTCAGCGATTGTAAAAATTGTTCATATCGTAATGAAAGATCATGAAACTGTTTGATGGTAATTTGCAACTTCGTGCAATCAAAATCTGAAAATTGTCTTGTAAAATTCCCGAATTGAAATGCCGCTTCTTCTGCCTGTTGCGCGGTTTCTACAATAGTGATCGTTCTAGTATTCGGTATATACTTGAATAAACGATAAAAATCATGATCGCATTGTACCATTGTCTTTCCGGAGGATGTTATCAACGGTGTTGTAAACAAGTACTCAGGATTCACAGTTTGTATATATGAACTCAGCTGCTCTATATTCTGTTGAATGAATAATGGTTTTTGAAAAACAGCAGTATTGATACGTTGTAATATCCACGCTTCCTGTTGACTGCTTAATTTCCAAGTATGATTGATCAACCCATTACTAATGGTGTCGACCGCAGTTACTTTTGTATGTAACCCATAAACTTCCAATACCGAAAATGGGGGATGGATCATATGCTACATTAAAAATCATCATTGAGCGCAAACACAGGTTTTCGATACATCCATTGCCCTCCGGTAAAATCAGGAAATGGAATTGTCTGATTACCCAGATCAATGGATTGTTCACTCAATGGTGTTATAGCACTCCAACTTGCCGCGTCATATACATCCATAGGGGTCGGCTGCTTACGTTTGATGGATTCCACAAACGAATGGATCACAAAAAAATCCATCCCACCATGACCGGCACCATCGGTTTCTTTGCTCCATCTTTTCCATAAAGAATGGTCATATTTATCTAACCATTCTTTACTATTATCCCACTGATGTGATTTAGCAGATTTACCTTCCAGGTAAATGCCTTTGTTGACATCCATCCAAAGCCCTTCTGAACCTTGCACTCTAAAACCTAGTGAGTAAGGTCGTGGAAGATTCGTATCGTGCTGTAATAAAATGGTTTCACCGTTAGCACAAAGAATATTAGTGATCACCACATCTCCCAACTTGAATTTTACTTTAGCATTGGGATGATTTTCTCCTCCATTCTTAACGATGTGATTATGCAACCCTCTTGCTTTGGAAGCGAAAGAGGATAAAGAAAGAAAACGGTTCCCGCGATTGATATTGATATAATGAGCAATGGGGCCGATGCCATGGGTCGGATACAGATCCCCATTTCTGTTTACAGAGTGAGCCGTTCTCCATGCTGCTTCTGAAAAACCTTTTTCTCCAAACTCTACACCATGTCCATAAGGATGGACTCCATCATTAAATTTTACTTCCCGAAGATCGTGTTGGTATCCTCCTTGTAAATGAATCAATTCGCCGAAGAGATTTTGTCTAACCATGTTTAAAACCGCCATCACGTCTCTACGATAGCAAACATTCTCAAGCATCATTACATGCACTTTCCCTGCTTCAGCAGCACGCACTACCTCCCAATGATCTTCCAAACTGATACCTATCATTACTTCAGAGCCAATATATTTAATCCCTGCTTGGATTGATTTAATTATCATTTCTTTATGCCATTCCCATGGCGTAGCGATAATGATACCATCCAGCTGATGCGTTTCAATCATTTTCAGCCATGCATAGTTATCGCCTGTAAATAATTTGGGCATTGCCTTACCACTTTTTGTGATGATTGCTTTTGCTGACGCTAGCATCTTTTCATTGATATCACAAATAGCTACCAGTTCCGTATCAGCCCTACGTAAGATCAAGTCTAAATGATTTTGTCCACGAAGACCTGTTCCAATAATGGCGAGACGAACTTTTTCTGCTTTGGTTTCAGCATGTGTTGTGATGGAAGGAAGCACAGTCATAGCAGCAGCAGTGAACCCTGTCTGTGCAATAAATTTTCTTCTAAGCATGGCAGTTATTTTGGCAACCGCAATGTAAGTGATAAATAATAAAAATGTTACCTGATGGGCCTTGAAATAAGAATTATGGCTTAATGCATGTTACAGAGCAGGTACCCCATTGGTCACAAATGGCAGCGGGTTCTTCTCCAATACTGCAAAAGGGTACGATGTGAGATCCGAAAGGGTTTTCTCTGGAAGTAACATGAATACTGGTTATTACAAATTCTCCCAAACCATGCTCTTTCATCAATAGATCGAAAGACTGTAACAATTCAGTAGCATGTCTGTTGATCGTTTGAAGTTGGCGCTTGGTAAGAGTCTGTTCCGATTGCATGACCAAAATTTATCAAATAAATAAGTGATATTGGGAAGTGAGTTGATTTAATTCGATCAATATGTGATTAGTGCATATGAATGGCTCATGTTATGTAATTCGTAATAGCTCCCCCCGGAGCTGTTCAAAACAGATCTTGATCGAATCAAATCAACATTACTCCCTTTTCATTATATAGCGTGGCAATACTTGCCTCAACAACTATTTTACAAAATTATCCATCCCATTTACTAACGCAACGATTATTAGATCAACAACCAATATCAACACATATAAATACGATAGCATTGTTTAAAAAAATTGCCCGATCAAAAAGATCGGGCAATTATGATACTTTAGTAAGTATTAGTTCTTCGGACGAAAAGATCGAATAGGTGGAGCCGGTTCTTTCTTTAGTTCAATTCCTTGTGTTGGCATTAAACGTAAAGCTTCCTGAACTGCTCTCTCTAATTGCGGATCACGTCCTTCAATGATCGCTTTTGGATCATGAAATATTTCAATATCCGGAGCAACCCCTTCTGCTTCTACTGCCCATTTCCCATCTGTATCAAAGAAACCACCTCTTGGTGCAACCATTCTTCCTCCATCAATAAATGGTGGTGTATCCCAAGTGCCTACGAGTCCGCCCCAAGTTCTTGTTCCTACCAATGGACCTAGTTTCATTTTTCTAAACATATAAGGTAACAAGTCGCCACCTGATCCCGCATTTTCATTAATGATCATCACTTTGGGACCCCATATACCGGCCATTGGTGTAGTCGATACGCGATGTCCTTCTACTCTATTATTAAAATATCCCTGTAGCTTTCTACTCATTACATCGATCATATAATCTGCAGCAGAACCTCCTCCGTTGTTTCTTTCATCGATGATCGCTCCTTGCTTATCTTGCTGAGAGAAATAATAACGATTGAATGAAGTGTATCCCGGATCACCTGTATTAGGCACATATACATAAGCCAACTTACCACCTGACAAAGCATCTACTTTTCTTCTGTTTCCTTCTACCCAATCTCTGGAGCGAAGTGCTGCTTCATTAGCAATTGGAACTACAGTGATCAGTTGTGATCCTTCCCAACTCGGTTTACTATTAATACGTATTTTGATTTGCCTGTTTGCTGTTCCTTCAAACAAACTATACAAATTCATTGAAGCATCTAATTTTTGTCCATTCACTTCCAATAAATAATCGCCCACTTTTACATTTATACCCGGACCACTTAAAGGTGATCTTAATTCCGGATTCCAATTTTCTCCGGTGTAAATTTTCTTGATCTTGAAATAGCCATTATCAATTTGATAATCTGCTCCAAGCAATCCACCGGGAACAGTAGGTACATCAGGGAAATCACCCCCATTCACATAAGAATGTCCAACAGCGACTTCACCACTGATAATGTCAATAATATAATTCAGATCTGATCTGTGTTTCACATGTTTTACCCAAGGCTTGTACCATTCATATATTTTATCCCAGGGAGCTCCATGCATATTATCAACATATAGAAAATCTCTCTGTAAACGCCATCCTTCTTTATAGATCTGTTCTGCTTCTTTGTTAGGGTCCACATATACTTTCATTCCATCTGTTGCCAATCTACCTTCACCCGGACGAGGTGCTGCTGCAGTACCCACGATATACCAGCCCGGACCGGAACGATACAATAAATTTTTGCGATCAGCACTTGTTACGGCTGAACCTACTGCTCTTGCAAATTCAATTGTCTTTTGATCTTTCGTACTATATCTGTTCAAAACAACACCCGGCTGATTTGCAACAGCTTCCATATAAAATACAGTTCCATCAGGCCCTGCTACTAGACCGGTATAATTTCTCATCGGGATATTGGCTGCGATGATTCGCTGATCCAAACCCTCGAAATCAATTTTAACCTGAACACCTGAGGCCGATGGCTTAGTTTGTTTTGAACCCGTATCGGTCGGATTCTTCACAGGTTCATCATCACTCTTAGGTTCCAAAGGAGAAGATGCATCTTTACTCAGTACTGCGATATACAATGCACGTGTTACTGGATAATTGTAGTTACTCATATCCAACCATCCTGTTGCCAGTCCGAAATCTGTACTGGCTAAGAAATACAAATATTTACCACTTTCATCCCATCGCGGATCAATGGCATCTGATAAACCATCTGTCAACTGTCGACTTACACCTGTTTCCAGATTGTAGACTTTTACTGCTTTGAACTGGTTATTCTGCAACTGCACATAAGCGATCCATTTACTATCAGGTGACCATACAGGCTTCATGGTTCTGTTGGGATGTGCATAACGATCAGTATCTACTTTCTTGATCACTCCTGTTTTCACATCCATGTACCAGATATTATAATCTGTATCTGTAAAAGCAATGTATTTGCTGTCCGGCGACCACGCAGGAGTGAAATAAAATTTCTTATTGGGAATAGGAAATGATTGTGCTTCCTGTAATCCAAACTGATCTTTTACCATTAACTGATATTCGCCACTCGCATCTGAAAACCATGCGATCTTTTGTCCATCAGGCGACCAAGCAGGAGATCGATCTGCAGCACCTGTTGAGTTGGTGATATTTCTCCAATCACCATTTTCTTTTGGCACTGTAAATATTTCTCCTCTGCTTTCAAACAAAGCTCTTTTACCGGTAGGAGAAAGATTTGCATTGATAAGATTTCCACTGGTAAGATTATTCCATCTTGGACGACCCCAATTGAGATCACCTTTTACATGGATCTCCAATTTTTGGGTTTTCTGTGTAGTAACATCATAGCTATGCAAATAACCACCTTGCTCATAGATCAATTTATTATTCGCTGCAGAAACATTTTTGATATCAAAGTCTTTATGGAAAGTGAGCTGTTTCTGCGCCTTTGTCTTTGGATCATATGACCATACGTTATTGATATAATCTTGTTCTGATAAAAAATATAAAATGCCATTGTTCCAAGTCGGACTACTATGTCTTTCTCTATCGCCTTGTTTGGTTTTAATGGTTTCATAGGTCTTCATATTGAATAACCATATAGGTTGTGCTTGACCACCACGATAGTTTCTCCATTCAGGATCCCATAGGCTATAAGGAAGGAATGCCATGGTTTGTCCATCAGGAGATAAAGTTCCTGAAAAGCCAAATGGCAAAGGCATGGCTGTAGGTGTACCTCCTTTGATATTGACTGTGAAGAATTTTGTATTGACTGTGGGATAACCTTCTCTTCCGGAAGTAAAATAGACTGAGTTCCCATCAGACATCCATCCATGTACTATGTCTCCGCCGGGATGCCATGTAAGTCTTTTGGGTTCACCTCCATCAATAGAAACTACATACACATCAAAATTTCCGTCGTACTGACCCGTGAATGCAACCCACTTACCGTCAGGACTGATCTTAGGATTTACTTCTGTACCGATCGCTGATGTTAATCTTCTCGCATCACCACCATTGATATTGGTGACCCAAATATCATCAGCGTGTACGAAGACGATATGATCTTTACTGGCATTGGGCTGACGAAGCAACATAGTGCCTTGTGCAAAGAGTACACCACTTAATAATAATAGTATACACGAAGAAAGCACCTTCATGATAGCTAAACGTTTGTTTTTCATATGGTTTGTTTTCTGATAAGCAATTAGTTTGTAGCCCATTAAGTTACTACGGACACTTAGAGAATGCAAATGAAAACCGCTTTTTTATTCTAGCGGCCTCACATTTGTTATGCGCACTTCTGTTCTACGGTTCAATTGATGCATGGGCTCGGGGCATTTAATACCATTAGAACAATGGTTGCGCAATCTTTTCTCACCATATCCTCTTGCCTTTAATCTTTTACTACTAATACCACTTTTGATCAAGTAATTCACAGCGGAGGTAGCTCTGTTTTGAGAAAGTTTCTCATTATACAAATCGCTACCTCTACTATCTGTATGCGATGATAGCTCAATATCGATCTCAGGATATTGATTCAGGATATCAATCAAACTATCCAATACTTTGGCAGCATCGGGTCTAATATTGTGTTTATCCAAATCATAATACAGATCATTCAACACGAAAGTATCTTCTATTTTAAATCGTGAAGTTCGATTTACTGGTGGACTAACTTTGGTTCCAGCAGGTGGATCAAGATAAAGTATGATGTCCATTGTATCAGATTTCAGACAATCCGGAAAAACCAATCCTGTACTATCGGGTTTATATCCTTGCCTCGATCCTTTAATAGCATAGTGACTATTACATGGAACTGTATGATAAGCATACCCACTATCATTGGTATATCGTATCTGTTGTTGATCAGATAACATGTCTGTCAACTGCACTTTTGATGAATCGATCGGATGATTAGTCTTTTTGTTCAGCACTTTTGTTCTTATGACTAATTGCGTTGGCTTTGGTTCCTGCCGGATAGTATCCTTCTTGATCACAGGCTTACTTACTGCATATATATCATCTGACCCCTTTCCTTCCGGCCTGTTTGATGACAAATACATTTCGAATGAATTTTTTACTGTGAAATAAAAATCATCATAAGTGCTATTAATCGGATATAAAAGATTGATAGGCTCACTCCATTTATCAAGAGAGCCATGAGTTCGAAAAATATCGAATCCACCCATCCCAATATGACCGGTGCTAGACAAGTAAAGTGTTCCTGTAAAGGGATCAATAACAGGGAAAGCTTCTTCATCTGAGGAATTGATAATGGGTCCGCAATTTTTCGGCGCAGTCCATCTGCCATCCGATCCCTTTTCACAATACCAAATATCTGTTTTCCCATATCCTCCCGGCATATCAGATGCAAAATAGATCACACTCCCATCCGGAGATAAGGCTGCATGTCCAATACTAAATTGTGTCCCTTTGCCTGCAATTAGTGTCTGAGCTTTACTCCATGTATTGATGCCGGTTTTTATAATGTACATGATCTCCAAATGTCTTGTACCTACCCGAAATCTTTTGAAAGGTTTTTGAAAATTACTATTGGCTTTACGATAGGTTCTGGTATAATAAACAGTATCCAGATTTTTTGTAAACACGAGGGGACCTACATGATAGTCATGATCATTTATTTTTCGAATGATATCATCAATTAATGCACCCTGTTTTAGCTGATTGGTAACTTGTAAGCTTAAATAAGGATTGTCATTCCATGAATAGGTTTTATTATTATCGGCGTAAGCACCATTGATCTTTCTCTTTTGTTCTGAAACGTAGATGATCTCATCTTTGTAGAGTGCTGTTCCCCAATCAGACAAGTGTGTGTTTAATTCAATTTTATTTTTGATACTATGATTTGTTGGATGATTGATCCATTCACTGATTAGTAATGCACCTTTTATTCTTTGTGCTGCTTTCAACGAATCTCCACTTTTTTGTTTGTATCGTTCATACCAATAAACAGCAGTATCAATCTGCCGAAGTGTTTTCATAAGGTCTGCTGCATGAAGTATCAGATCTGCTGTTACATTACTATCTTTTCGAAGTAGTTGCTTGTACCAGTGTACGGATCGCTCGTATTGTAACATAGATTCATAACAAAACGCAGCTTTATATAACCATTCTTTTTTTATCTTTTTCTTATCGAGTAAACGTTCATATAAAGGGGCAGCTAAAGCATATTCATACTTCACAAAATGTTTATCAGCTATTCTATCCAACTCAGGTTGTTCTTGCGCATACAAAACAGCAGTGATAAAAAACAGAAATATGAATCCACAATACTTCATAGCTTGATGTATTAAAAATATCTGGGACTGATGGTTCTTCCTTGCGGTTTTGTGAATCGGATACCGATACTTAATTCATGAGAACCATTTTGATAGTTGTTCAATCCATTCAACATATGATCATAAGAATAACCTACCCGAAGTTTATCTGTTAGAAATATCTCTGTGAGAAGACTAAACGCATCATTTTTATCGAGGTCGCGAGCAAGATGTTCTTTATTCCACAATGAAAGACCAGTTCGATAAGATGCTCCGATCCAAAGTGTTTCTGCTAATAGACCAAAAACTGTGAAATCAAAATTACTTGGGCCTTTAAAATCTTCCTTCCACATGATCGAGGGTTTGATCTTTAGCTGATCTGATACTTTAAGTAATGTACCTGCATTAAAGTAAACGTGTTTGGATCTTGTCATGGTAGCGTATCGATTATTGTTAAAACTGTAACCGAAATCAACATTGTATCTACTAAAAAGATCCATTACAGAAATACCAACATAAGATGTAGGAGTATAATAGAACATACCAAAACTTGCATCCGGAACAATTCGAGTATGACTTTGTATGGGAATGGCTTGATCATTATCATCTACGAATTTTAATGCATTCCCATCAATACGATATTGCGTAGCACCAAATCCAATGCCTAAGCAGAAACGTCTGGTGTCTTCATGATCCAATTGCATACGATAAGCATAATTACCATAGAGACTGGTAGCATTTTGAGGTCCGAGTTTATCTGTCAGCGCTTGAAATCCCCAACCCACTGACTCATTGTTTTTGAGTCGAAGTCCATCTACAGATAGTGCTGCACTTTCAGGCGCACCCGGAATATTAACCCATTGGCGTCTGAATACGGCGCTCAAGTATACATCACCTCTGTAACCGGCATATGCAGGATTCACTGTCAGTGGGTTGAATACATACTGACTAAACTGAATCTGCTGTTGCGCTATGCTTTTTTGTGTCATGCATACAATCATCCAACAAACTATCAGCAACCACCTTTTCATCACTTTTATATCATCCATTAGCATGAATAAATCACCTTAAAATTTCTACCCATCCGGCCATTCGTTGTGAACCGGATGTTGTTTTTAAATTCAGTATATAATAATAAGTGCCCTCATTGAGTCCTTTTCCATCCCAATCATTCTTATAGTCTTTTGATTGGAATACCACATTACCCCATCGATTATAAATGATCAATTCAGAACCCGGGAATTGATTGATCCCCAAAATGGTGAACTTGTCATTCTTTCCATCTCCGTTGGGCGTAATGACAGAAGGAATAAAAAATTTCCTTCCTTCTACTAATACTTGTCCGCCCGTAATATTGGATACAACTGCACCATTATTACCGGATACAGGATCTGCTTGCTTTGCTTTTACCGTAGCGCCATTCCTGATCTCTCCACCCGAAATGATTTTTACACGAATCACCAGACTATCTTTTTGTCCCACCAATAATGTGTCTATACGCCAGGTAATTTTTCTTGTTATAGGATCAAATGATACTTTTCCGATATTGACTATCATTGCTCTTGGGTCACTTAAGTTGGCGTATAAGCTATCCTGTATCACCACTTCTGTTCCTACTGCCGGACCAAAATTCTCAGCGATCATGGTAAAACCAATCTCATCATTAACACTGATGATTGCGGGTGCTCTTAAAAGTTTAGTGATTTTAATATCTGCCTGATTTAATACATCAATAGAAACAGTAGCTGTATCCGCTGTTCCATTGATCATCAGAGAAGATATGGTAGCAGTATTCACCAGTCTACCTGAATCAGCAAGTACCATCGTATATTTTAAAATTGCAGAGTCACCGATGTGTAAGAAAGGAATAGTCCAGAATATAATATTGGTGATAGGCTCATAAGAAGCCAATCCCGTGTTGGGTGTTCCTTGCACCATTCTAACATTTTTAATTTTAGATGCCGATGGTAGAATATCCTGTACTGATATATCATTAGCTATGACATTTCCGGTATTTTTTGCTACCAAAGTATATGTCACTATTTCACCGGTTCCATATTTTGATTTCGCAGGACTCACTTTTTTTTCAATAGCTAACCGAGGTTGCAACAATAGAGGTTCATTGACCCTGATATATACTGTAGCTGTATCACACAGAGATGCAGTATTACATATCACATAAAGGAATGAATCAAGTCCTACAAAATTATTAGCAGGTGTATACGTAAAAGAACCATCTGCATTAAGTATCACTGAACCATTGGATGGCCCTGATACAGGATTGGTATTTAGAATCAACCCTGTATTACTATTGGTTCCTGAATGATGATCATTGCCTAATAGATTACCACTGACAGGTTGATTTTTATTTGTTTTAGCTGAATCATTCACAGCAATCGGTGGTAATTGAGGACCCGTGACCTGTATATACAATTTCGCATCAGCGCAGAGTCCATCCACATCACAGACTCGATACGTAATCGAGTCTGTACCAACATAACCGGCAGGTGGTGTATACACATATGAACCATCAGTATTGAATACAATGGTTCCGCGTGCAGGCGGTACTAATACAGAAAAAGTTATAATATCACCATCTGTATCAGATGCTTTTGCTGATAAATTACCTGTGAGTAACTGATCGTTTCGAACAGTTTGTGTATCATTCAAAGCAACGGGTGGACAATTGGCTTTGGTTACTTTGACTGTTGCAGAACAATTGCTATTTGAAAGGGTAAAAAAGTAATTCCCTTTTTTAATCATACCTGTTACCTCCCCATTGTTATTGATCGAAGCAGGAGAAGGATTACCCGAAACTACTGTCCAATTTTGCCCACTACTTGCAGCAGATAATTTGGTACTTGTAGAGCAGCTTATGGTGATATCTGATCCGGCATTCACAGATACGGCATTGGTCAATACTACATCTGATAACGATGATGGGCAATTTGAATTTGTAACGGTCCATCTTAGCATCGTACTACTACCAAGTGGAATACCGGATACACTAGTATTGGTCAGCGTAGTACTCATGATCGTTGCGGATCCACTAACAATAGACCATACACCTGTTCCGACACTAGGTGTTGTTGCTGCCATCGTAAATACGCCATCATTACATTTTGTTTGATTGCTTCCGGCATTGGCAGCAGATGGGGGATTTTGGTTAGACAAAACAATATCAGCACTATTGGACGTACAACCCGAAGCTGATACCGTCCATCGAAACGTAGCATTAGATCCTGCGACGATACCCGTAACAATAGTGTTTGTAAGATTGATATTGCTGATCGTAGCTGTTCCACTGATCAAAGACCAAACACCTGTTCCAATAGCTGGTGTCACAGCTGATAATGTAAATGTGTCGTTGTTACAATTTGTTTGATTGGCACCTGCATTCGCTGTGGATGGCACAGGGTTATTGGTAAGCGTAATATCTGATGTTGTTGACGTGCAAGTTCCATTGCTCACTGTCCAACGTAGGGTAACAGTTGTTCCTGCCGGCACTCCGGTAACAGCGGTATTAGTCAGATTTGCATTGGTGATCGTAGCAGTTCCACTGATAACAGTCCACGTACCCGTTCCAACAGTTGGCGCTGTAGCTGCCAATGTAAAATTTGAGTTATTACACTGTACGATATTTGATCCAGCGTTGGCAGTAGAAGGCGTTACGTTATTTGTAAGGGTAATATCTGCTGTTGAAGATGAACATGTTCCATTACTTACTGTCCAACGTAAAGTAGTAGTTGTTCCAACGGGTACTCCGGTGACTCCGGTATTTGTAAGATTCACATTAGTGATTGTTGCAGTTCCACTTACAATACTCCAAACACCTGTTCCAACTGTTGGTGTTGTAGCTGCTAACGTAAAATTTCCATCGTTACACTTGGATTGATTACTACCAGCATTCGCTGTGGACGGTGCCTGTTGATTCGTTAATGTAATATCTGAAGTCGTAGCCGTACAGGATCCATTACTCACCGTCCAACGTAAAGTGACAGTACTTCCTGCTGATACTCCTGTAACCGTTGTATTCGTAAGATTCACATTTGTAATCGTAGCGGTTCCGCTGATGACACTCCAGGTACCTGTTCCTACTGTAGGCGTTACGGCTGCCATAGTAAAACTGCTGTTATTACATTGGGTCTGATTACTTCCTGCATTTGCAGCTGATGGCGATGCACTATTTGTTAAAGTAATATCAGCTGTAGTAGCGGTACATGTCCCATTGCTCACCGTCCATCGTAAAGTAGCAGTTGTTCCTACAGGTACTCCCGTAACAGTTGTATTGGTGAGTGTTGAAGTAGTAATAGTAGCAGTTCCACTTACAATACTCCAAACACCTGTTCCAACTGTTGGTGTTGTGGCTGCCAATGTGAAATTTCCATCGTTACACTTGGATTGATTACTACCGGCATTCGCTGTGGATGGCGCCTGTTGATTCGTTAATGTAATATCTGAAGTCGTAGCCGTACAGGATCCATTACTCACCGTCCAACGTAAAGTGACAGTACTTCCTGCTGATACTCCTGTAACCGTTGTATTCGTAAGATTCACATTTGTAATCGTAGCGGTTCCGCTGATGACACTCCAGGTACCTGTTCCTACTGTAGGCGTTACGGCTGCCATAGTAAAACTGCTGTTATTACATTGGGTCTGATTACTTCCTGCATTTGCAGCTGATGGACTCGCATTGTTGGTTAACGTCACATCGGTGATATTAGAAGTACACCCGGCACTGCTTACTGTCCAACGTAGGACTGCTGATGTGCCTGCAGGTATTCCCGTTGCAGTTGTACTTGTTACATTCACATTCGTGATAGTCGCCGTTCCACTGATCAAACTCCATTGACCTGTTCCCAATGCTGGGGTGACTGCTCCAATATTAAAAGTTCCATTATTACAGTTCGTTAATGTAGCAGCTATTGTGAGCGTAGCAGCAGATGGGCCATTATTATTCGTCAAAGTGATATCTGCAGTGGTAGCAGTACAAGTTCCATTGCTGACTGTCCATCGTAATGTTACAGTTGTTCCAACAGGTACTCCCGTAACAGTTGTATTGGTAAGTGTTGTGTTGGTGATCGTTGCTGTTCCACTCACCACACTCCAAGCACCTGTTCCTACTGTAGGTGTTGTAGCAGCTAAAGTGAAACTTCCATCATTACATTTTGTTTGATTGCTTCCGGCATTTGCTATGGATGGACTTGCATGATTGGTTAAAGTAATATCTGCAGTTGTAGAAGTACAAGTTCCATTACTCACCGTCCATCTTAAAGTGGCAGTAGTTCCTGCAGGTACTCCGGTAATAGTTGTATTGGTGAGTGAAGTGCTCGTAATCGTTGCTGTTCCACTTACTACACTCCAAGCTCCGGAACCCACTGCCGGCGTTGTTGCTGCCATGGTGAAGTTTCCATCATTACATTTGGATTGATTGCTTCCTGCATTTGCAGTGGAAGGTATTGCCTGCACGGTAGTAGTAAGATCTTTGATATTATTACAACCTGTACCTGATGGACTACCATTACACTCCGTCACAGGATCTGTAGGTGGAGAAGTATCATCATTAGTAGCATCGGGATCCGTCACATCTGCGGCTCTTAATATTCTTGCTGAAGTATTTAAATTTCCTCCTGATGGATAAGAGCTGATCGTTCCCTTTACCACATAGGTTACAATGGCTCCGTTGTCCATACTCAGCACATCAGAAAAAGTAGTACCACTGAAGGTACCTCCCACACCGGTAGCGGTACCTGTTGTTACCGTAGCAGAAACCAAAGAAAGATTGGTTAACGATGAAGGAAATATAAAACTCACTGTAGCATCTCCAGAATTATTCGGACCATTGTTTTTGGCGACAAAAGTGTAAGTGACTTCGGTGCCTACACATATATTGGTAAGATTACCTGTGAGACTGACGATTTCTAAATTGGCTTCCTGATAATTGATAGCGACTGTTAAGTTTTGTTCGGTACTGAATACATTCATCCAAGTGTCTATCACTGCTTCATTACCGAATTGCTCTCCGGCAGTCCCGGCAACACCTGCACTCAAGCCCCATTTATGTCCGTTTGTTTCACTGGATTGCCCTGGTCCGTTATCTAGATTTGTCGTGGGAGTAGAAGCGATAGAAGTGCCTGCATTGGTCAATAAATTATCATCCCAATAAATGGTATACGCAGGTGCACCCGTACCATTGGTCCTCGTAAATTTTATTCCGTTGACATTTTTTTCTGCATCTGCCAAAGGAAAATGTACTTCACCTGCCAGTGTAACAGCATTGATCTTAATATTGGCATTGTTTGCTACAAAATTTCCTTGCCCATCTTTTCCATCCCATGCTACGGAATTTGCTCCTGATACTGCATCACCTCGTATGGTTAAGTCAACATTGTCTGTGTAATCACCATCATTGTTTGCATCAATCAGAATACGATAAGAACCCGCGAGGTTAGAATTGAACTTGATAAATCCACCTGTTAGAGGAGCGGTGGTGCTAAATTTTCCGGATGTTCCTTCCTTGCCTACTAAACTTAAATCTGTTAAAGTAGGAACAACAGGTACTGACGTGTATAACCATGTAGTAGAAGTACCATAAATACTACTGGCTATATTGGCAGTTGCCGGAAGATTCGTTGCATCCGGTGTATTGTAAAAAATTTTATGGGTAATATTAGAAGCATCATCGGCTGAATTAGGTGTGTGGTAATCATAAGCCAGAGATGTATTACTGCTGGCATTCTCTACGGATGCATTAGGTGCACTCCTATATGCGGATACTCCAATATTAGATCCGGTATTGAATCGCAACCCTTTGTTATTAGCAAAAAAAGCAAACTGGAAAGGTTGAAATCCTGTTTGTGGTTCCACAGAATATTGATAGCCATCTTTCGATAAAACAATAAATTTACCCTGAGGGCAAAATTGATTGGCAGCTACTCCAAGGTCTGCCGAAAAAACTGTTTGATAAACCCTTCCTGTCAATCTTGTTCCACTACTCACTACTGTAGCATCCCATGCTACGATATACCGTGAATTTGTTTGCTGATTTGACATCGTCCAACTAGAGTTAGCAGTTAACGAGCTGGCATTTAAAGCATCGGTACCATTAACGACCGCGTTTGATGTTCCTACAAAATCAACCACCCATATTCCTTCCTCACCCGATCCAACAGTTACTGTATAAGCAGTATAGCCGCCATCTACTCCTCCATCCAGTGTGGGTCCTACCAATTCTTGTGCTCTGTTTGTGATACGACCTGTAGTGGTACTGGTTCCACTACTATATGTTGTTCCGTTAGGTGCAGTAAGATTGATGGTTCCGGTTTGAGTGGTTGATCCTGTTCCAACTACTCCTTGTGCACTTGATCCCACATGAATTACTTCTCCCACTTTTGCATAAACAAAATGCCTACCCGGATTAGGGAACCTGATCCCAACTTGTGTATTAACTGCAATATCTCCTGTAGTACTTAATAGTGAAGCCCTATTGAGTGTTGCTCCACTTGGGTATAAATTCTTACTCCCCTCCCCAAAACTTACCAACGCCGAACAACTCAATATCAGCACTACTACTAAACGCTTCAATATTTGAATAGAATTATCCATGAATACACTTCAACTACTTTTCCATTTGAAAAAAAGGATATTGGATTTGTGGCCTTCAACTGGAATATTGGATGGTTTTCACAGGAAACAATCAGACTACCATGCATGGAATTCTTTCCATTTCTACATGATGTTCTGGTAAAATTTGCGCAAGATTACAAGGGATATTGATACAGGAATCGCATCACGAAAATATCGTTTAAAGAGATCGATTTTTCATGGTTAAAATCGACAGATCATTTTCATGAAATCATTACCAACAAAGGATTACAAAGGATCAATAGCAATTAAAAAAACAGCTTCGGAACACGTGTTTAATACGTATTTAATAGCAGATTAAACATTCATTCAAGTCGCATTAATTAGCGTCTTTTTTTAATACTTTTTTAAGCAATTATTTTATCAAACAGCGTTGTTTGTTTTATGGAATAAAATGATCTTTTTTAATACTTACATTAGAGTCATTCGTAGAATATTTTTGCTTTAAGTCATGAAATAATTCATCTAATAAGACCTAAGGCATCTTTTTCTTCTTTCCGGTATTGTTGAGAATCACTCTCGGTATAACAGATTCCTTTTCTTCTGATTCAGGTACTTGAGGTGTAGGATATTTCTTGATCATGCCATAAGCAGGATAAGAAGGATGATAATGGATGGTATCATCTACCACATATTTTTTCCCATTAGTCGAATAATAATCGATCCGGTGCTCCATACTATCTGTAATTGGTAGTATAAAAGAACCATCTGTTGATAATACTTGTAACCATTCTCTTCTCGTACGTAGATCCTTCATTCCAACAAATGACTGTAGAGTGTTACTTTCTCTGTCCGTACTATCTCCATAATTAAAATATAATTTCACTACAGGCTTATTCTTTTGTTTGACTTCATAGATATCATCCAAGCCTCTTCCTCCCGGGCGATTGGAACTAAAATATTTTTTTCCTTGCGCACCATCAATCAAATAAAAATCATCCGCCGATGAATTGAAAGGATAAGGCAAATGAATCAACACACCTGTTGCCGTATCCTTTTTTAATGTTGTCGAGAGTTCATAGATATCCAACATTCCCCTTCCCGTAATACGGTTACTCGAGAAACGAAGCTTTCCCGTTTCATCAAAAACCGGAAATACTTCATCAGCCGAGCTATTCACTATAGCACCCAAATTACATGGAGGCGACCAAAAACTATCTCGTTCTTTCACACTGTAATAAAGATCCATTCCACCATAACCACCCGGCTGATCACTCGCAAACACTAAGAACTGTCCCGTTCTATCCACAGCCGGATGCATGACCTGATAATGCTTATTATCATTGTACAAAAAGGGAACCGGCTTCTGCCATTTGCCTTGTGTCTTTACTGAAATGAATAATCCATTTCGAACATCAATGATCTGATCTTTTTTCTTATTGACTTTTTGTGGCTTTTGATTCACCGAATCACTAGAAGAAAAAATTAGTGTATCTCCACTGGGAGAAAGTGTAAATGCGCCTGCATGGGTATAACTACGATTGATAAAAGCAGGCAGTGTATCTACAATCGCTGAATCAATTTTTTTCGAAGACTGCACATAAAATATTTTCTGATAAGGAAGCCCTGTCCATTTATAATTAATCGTATCGGTTGTATCCAAACGCCTGTCTGACGTAATAAGAAATCCACTATCTGACTTTATCCATCCAAAGTCTGAAGCACTGGTGTTTACTTCTTCCATATTGCGTACTATCCAAATAGTACTATCAAAACTCTCCGTTAAAGCTTGTTTACATGAGGCAACTAATTCAGTCGTTAGTAAATTTCCTTGTTGCAATTTATATTGATTGAAATACGCAATGGCCTTTAGGTATTGTCCATTATTTTTCAGACTTACTGCATAATGATAATAATCATCAATCACGGTATTTTTAGGATGTATCAATTGTTCATACCAATGAAGCGCTTCACGGATCAATCCCATTTTTTCATACGAAAAAGCCATGATCCGGATTGCATTGAAGCGTTGAGGAGTAAAGTCTTTTTCATATGCCTGAAGACTTTTTTGCAAGGACAAGCTATACTCGGCCGATCGTAAGTGAAATGTTGCCTCCTGCACCACCGACTGTGCTCTTAACATGGTCGACAATAACAGGAGGTTGAGTAGCAAGCAACATTTATTCATGGTTGATCATCGGATTTTAAAAATAACGTGGACTTGTAATTCTTAAAGAGGTGAGCAATGGCACTAAAGCATACCCAATAGAAACTTCATGTGTGCCACCAAAGTAAGTATTGAGTCCACCTATACTAAAGTCATATGAATATCCAATACGCATTCCTCGTGCAGGATATATTTGTACACTGGCAGCTGCAGCCGCTCTTCGAACAAGATCTTGTTGAAGAGAATCTTTTCGAATAAAATTCAAACTGCTTCGATAAGAACCTCCAATCCATATCTTTCCATCCAATAAAATGAAAGCATTGAGATCTGCATTCGTGGGCTGATTAAAATTTTCTTTTAGAAGAAAAGAAGGATATAATTTAATTTTCTCACTCAGGGGTATGACCACTCCTGCCATCAGAAAGTAATGCCTTTTCTGCGGCACAATAATATTTCGCTTATCGCCAGAATAATTCACGTTATTATTAAAAAGATTGGCTGCAGATAATCCTATATAGAAATCATCATTACTGAGGTAGAAACCAAACTTCCCGTCCATTAATATGGTACTCGTAAGTTTAGCTTGTAGAACCGGATCACCACTTGAGCCTGTAATAAAGCGAGTTCCATCTAACTGATACTGAGAAAATCCGATACCAATCCCCGAAGAAAGCGTAGTCTTTTCCGAAACGCGAATACGATATGCTACTGATAAAAAAGGACTCAGGTGTTTTTGCAATCCGATCTCATCTCTGGTAATATGTAATCCTAGTCCAATGTTTTTTTTATGGATCCCTTTTTCCAAAGTAAGCAGCATCGTTCTTGGTGAGCCTTGTAGTTCTGTCCACTGTTGCCGATAAGTAACATTCATATTGAACTCTCTGTTACCCGCATAACCCGGATTCAATGCCAATGCGTTGAACATATATTGTGTATATAAAACTTCCTGCTGTGCAATTATTGACTGCATTGAACAGACAGATAATATGAACAATAAGAGTTGACGCATACTTATCGGATAATGGTGATAAAGCCTTTAATAATTTCAGGGGTCAAATTCTGGCTACCTGAGTGATTGATCTTAATAATATAGAAGTAGGTGCCATCAGGTAATCCCATACCTGTAAATCTGTTCGATGTTGAATAATTTTTTGTTTTGAATAGCTCATTACCCCATCGATTATAAATGACAACTTCATTATCAGGAAACTGATTGATATTGGTGATATCGAAGAAATCATTTTGCCCATCTCCATTGGGAGTGAATACGTTTACAGGTCTGAGCAATTGTGCTGCAGCACCTGCAGATAAGCCCAAAAACTTGGATAAATAAAACTGTGTAGTTCCATTCAGTTCAAAAGAAGCATTATTCACCACAGCATGTCTAATGGGTGAACTGGTGGTAATATTTCCCGGCATACTCGCCGGCGTAGATAGGGGTATAGCTTTCCAGCTTCCGTTCTGATACATACCTACGTAAGAGTTTGCTTTCTGAACAGAAAATACTTGTCCTTCATTGGGTAAATTATGTTGCAGTGTGATGGTAAACTGATTGGCATTATTTCGTTTCTTTTCAAAGTGCCAGGTTGTATTCACGGTTGAATCTCTTAATGCTGAACCGGTAGTACCCGATGAATAGGTACCTATGAATACCGAAGCCGACATATCTTCCACTTGATTTTTAGCCATGATTTTTACAGGGTGATAATAAAACTGATCATCGCGCTCACCCATCGGAAAAACATATTCCACCTCTTTTTTCATATTTCGAAGCAAGAGATGACTACCTCCCGGCATTTCACCGGTGACTACAAAACTCGTATGATGATATCCATGAATGGAAGCAGTTCCTGTATCATTTCCCAATACAGCCGTTTTACCTGATAAATACAAATGCCCTGACTGAAAAGAAAGTGTTTGGGTGATATTGATATCAGACTCTAAATGGACTCCATCAGGATTATTGATCACCAATCCTGCAAAGGATGGCCCATTCATAGCAGCTGCACTATAATAACTATTGATATACTGTTTTCTGAAAACATTATTAAAAAGATCGGTGTTTCGGAATTCGATCATTGCTCCATAGGAAGAGTTAGCTGTACCGTTTTCATCTAACATTTTGGAGCCGGGTAGGTTAGTCCATCGCTCGCCTAAGAAAAATATCTTAGACTGAGATCTGGTAAAAAATGTTCCGTTATTAATAACATTTCCAAAAATGGCTATTGAATTCTCTGATCCTAAGAATATTGCTTTATCACTACCAATAAAAAAAGCCTCTTGTGCTTTTGCATGAACAAGAGTCAATAGCAAGGTTATAGAAATAAGCATTCTTTTATCAATTATATAACTTCTTATATCTATCATTCTTTACTTTATAAAGTGATAACGTCGGAGCCAACCCAAAGCATTTATTTCTATCGCATCGGATGTGTTGAACGAATAATTACTATCTGAATTATTATATAATCTTACATGTACATAGTAGTAATAATTATTAGTGGTTTTAGTAACTCCTAATCGTAAACTTCGGGTTGAGAAAACAGATATAAAATTGGGAAAGGATGCTAACTCATTACTAATATCTGTTGGATTGCTAGGATCGAAAGTTGAATATTTTTGAGGAATATGAACAATTGGACCAACCATGAGTTCCACTTCAGACTCCAATGCTTTCAGTTCCTCAGTCATAGTACTTTGATATGTCCAAAGAAAAGTTAGACCTACAATTGTATCCAAATAGCCTTTTGCGGGAATGACCCTATTCCCAAAATTGATAGTTCGAAACATTCGTACATATTCAGCAACGGGTTCTGCTAAGGCTAATGTTCCTGAATCACTGACCCCTAATAGAAACCTTCTGTAAGGAGGTGCTGTATTAGCAAAATCAAATCTATTGGGATCCCATGTGCCGGGAAGTGAAAATGGTAATTTTACTTTACTATCAACAATCACAGGTAATCCGTCGGATAATACAGGATCACTTCCATTGTTTAAAATGAGCGAGTCTGTAAATGTTACTTTAAAATTTGCATTGCCTCCTTTAAGTCCATCTTCTGCTAAAATATTCCATTGCACTTGTTGTGTAGTAGCGTTATATGCCCAAAAATAACTTGCACCTGTTAGTGTGTTTCTATAAGCTTGAAACATAGCTGATGCCATTGGCTCATAGTTTAATTCTCCAAGCCATTGAAGTACATGACCATCTTGCGCTAAAATTTTCCAATCACTCCCATCATATATAAAGCTTTTCCTAAGAGCTCGGTCATAGTATGCAGAATTGATGGCCCATGGTCCAGATCCTGGAGGGTTCTCATTAGATTCACCAAGCCACACTAAAACGCCTTCTGTTACTGCACCTGGAGGACCCGGTGGACCCTGCGGACCAGTATCTCCCTCATCACCATTTAGTCCATCTTTTATAAATAGTTTCCATGTAAGTCCATTATATATATATACCAGGCCGGTTGTGACATCTCGAAACAACATATTCAAAACAGGATTCAGCGGAGGATCTGTAGGTTCTGGGACTGTCCCCCATTCAGGATCATAATCCGGACCTTCAAAAACAAAACCTTGTCCTCCAGGCGCAAGTGTATCCCATTCACTTGTATTAATATTCCATATGTAACTCACTCTATCGTTGATATTATAATACGCCCAATTTTGAAGTGGACTACCAGGAGCTACTTGTAAGTTTCCCTTCCAAACGATACTATTTTCTCCCTGTGGACCTTGTATTCCTTGAGCCAAAATTTCCCAGCTGTCTCCATCCCATATATAACTTTTATTATCGTCTATATCAAAATATGCCCAATTTATTTCTGGGGATAATGGAGCATCAGATAAACTACCTTTCCAAACCAATGCCCCTGTACCACTTCCCCCTAACTTATATTGAATCCAATTTGAGTTTGTAATTCCCCCTATTAATTGATATATACTATCTGTTTCAATAACATATACTAACATCCCTTCTTTTCTTCTCAGTGTTGATATATTATTTCTGATATTTTTATTTTTTACCGAGATAAAACCTCCATGTCCGAGACTATCAATATGGGTAGGATAATTATCCGTTGGTGAATTGGGATTAATAGGTGCCACAACTTTCACCTGTGCCTCTAATAAAAAGGAAGAGATAAAAAAGACAATGATGAATAAAATGATTTTTTTCATATCATATCTATTGAACGGTCAATGAAACGAATGCACTGGTATTGTTTTTCATTGTATACACAACATAATCCTGTATACCACCACTTGCATTGGTAAAGGATATCACTTCTCTTCTATATGCATCCGTATTTAAAACAAATCCACCGATTGAAATTTGGGCTGAGGTAGTAGGTCCTGGATCCCAAGCAACAGGATAAGCAATTACCAACCTTTGTGAACCGCTCGGATTTACAGTTGCAGAAAAGCCGCGTGAGGAGGCAAAGGGTTGGTTGGCTAATGCTAATATTTCTGCCGGTGTAGGTGTAAACTCCTCTCCTTCTGATACACCCCCCGGTTGTGTTACAAAACCATAGTATCGCCTCCAAGAGAAGCTGATCGTAACGTTGGCTTGCGCAGATTTGCTATCGGTAGTTAATACAATATTTGATAGTGTTACATTAGTATTTCTGCTAAATGTTACAGCCTGTACACCATTTACGGAAGCACCTTGTGCGGGCTGAGAAAAAGTTTGTGATTGTCCGCCAACAGAGATCGTACTCAAAGTGGCGGTGGTGGCTTGCCTACCTGCTGTCCAGTTCAGGTTCGCACTCAATGCAGCACCAGTTGCCATTTGTTCTAATGTAAAAGAAGTTTGTGTGTTGCCACTATATGTCATGGTTAAAGTCGCAGTAGGTGTTTGCGATGGATAGAAAAGATATTCCAGCCATGCAGCTACATCATTGGTTCCTGGATTTTGATTGGTAAATACAGATGCCGTAATAGGTCTGCTACCATTAAAAGTGGAGGAGCCTAACCCATCTGAACCATCCTGTGATAAAATTTCCCAACTATCTCCATCCCATACATAACTTTTCTTATCAGTCGAATTATAGTAACCCCAATTCAATTGTGGTGATGATGGTGCTGATGCCAAACTACCTTGCCATACAATACTCACACCATTTGTTCCTGTTGCACCATCCTGTGATAAAATTTCCCAACTATCTCCATCCCACATGTAACTTTTTTTGTCAGCCGAATTATAGTAACCCCAATTCAATTGTGGTGATGATGGTGCAGACGCTAAAGTCCCTTGCCATACAATACTAATACCGTTGGTACCCGCCGGGCCTTGTGCACCAGCACTGCCATCTTGTGATAAAATTTCCCAACTATCTCCATCCCATACATAACTTTTTTTATCAGTTGAATTATAGTAACCCCAATTCAATTGTGGTGATGATGGCGAAGATGCTAAAGTCCCTTGCCATACAATACTGATACCGTTGGTTCCTGCAGGACCTTGAACTCCTTGTGGTCCTTGTACACCAGCATTACCATCTTGTGATAAAATTTCCCAACTATCTCCATCCCATACATAACTTTTTTTATCAGTCGAATTATAGTAACCCCAATTCAATTGTGGTGATGATGGCGCAGATGCTAAGCTTCCTTGCCATACAATACTAATACCGTTAGTTCCCGCCGGTCCTTGTAGCCCTGTAGGGCCTTGAACACCTTGTGGTCCCTGTGCACCGGCACTTCCATCTTTGGCTAATATTTCCCAACTATCCCCATCCCAGATATAGCTGATCTTATCTGTTGAATTATAATAAGCAGTATAAAGTGTTGGACTAGAAGGATGAGATGCTGCACTACCTGCCCAAGAAAAAGTTCCACTACCACCGGCGCTCAATGAAAGTGTAACCCAATTACTATTATCAGTACCTCCTCTTAACTGAAAAAGCTGATCGGTTTCTGTTACAAAAACCATCATACCTTTTTTTCTACGTAATGCCGGAATGTTATTTCGTAAAGTGAGACTAGTCACACTCATAAATCCACCCATACCTAAACTGTCAATATGTGTAGGGTATTCATCAGAAGCAGAATTGGTAATAACAGGAGCGATCACTTTCACCCCCTGTGCGTGAATAGATTTAGCACAGATCAATGCCGCAAAGAAAAGAAGTATGTATTTCAATTTCATATATTGGCTATTGAATGGTGAATGAAATGTTTCCGGATGTATTATTTAACTGCACATACACCACATAATCTGTTACACCTCCACTAGCATTCGTGAAACTGACTACTTGTCTTTGAAAACCACTGGAACTTTCCAATCCTCCTACCCATATCTGCGCAGAAACAGATGGTCCTGGATCCCATGCTAATGGATAGGCAATTACCATACGCTGACCACCACTCGGTGTTAAGCTTGCTGAAGTAAATCCTCGAGATGATCCAAAACCATTATTAGACAAGGCAAGAATTTCAGCATTAGAAGGTGTAAACCCTGTTCCATTAGATACTCCTCCGGGTGCTGTCATAAATCCGTAATATCTACGCCAAGAAAAATTGATAGATACACTGGCAGAAGCATTTTTAGCATCACTGGTTGTTACTTGATTCGTATAAGTTGTGTTACTATTTCTTGTAAGGTTAACAATCAATGAGCCGTTGGTAGAAGCACTTTGTGCAGGTTGAGTAAAACTTTGAGAAGCCCCACCTACTACAACGGTTGATAATGTTGCAGTGGAAGCTTGTCTGCCTGCTGTCCAGTTTAAGGTTACACTAATCGTTCCCCCTGTTGCCATCATTTCTTGTGTAGTGGAGGTACCCGATACATTAGTCCCTGTTTCAGGATTGGTAAATGACATACTTAATCCTGCTGTCGGACCTTGAGTTGGATAAAATACATGTTCGATCCATGCAGCAAGATCATTGGTACTAGGATTCACACCTGTAAATGGACTTAATCCCAGTGTGATAGGTCTGTTACCATTGAAATTTATTGTACCTCCTGTACCATCCTGTGCCAATATCTGCCAAGCACTTCCATCATAGATATAGCTTTTTTTGTCTGTTGAATTATAATATGCCCAATTAACTTGTGGATTAACGGGATGCGTTGTTTGTGTACCCTGCCAGCCCATTGTAGTGGGTGAAGGTGTACTGGTTAATTTAAAACTTACCCAATGTGCATTGGTGGTATCCCCTTTGAGTTGATAAACACTATCTGTCTCACTTACATATACCAACATACCTATCTTCCTACGCTGATGACTAAGAAGGTCTCTAACACTTTTAGTGGGCACTGACATAAAACCTCCTTTACCCAAGCTATCAATATGTGTGGCATAAGTATCATCCGGTGAATTGGTCGTAATGCTCGACATCAGCTTTACTTGCGCATTGACTGATTGTTGAACCAGTAAACCACTTAAGCATAATATGATACATCGAATCAGCTTCATGTTGTCATTATAAAACAGTAAATGTGATACTGTTACTTGTATTGTTCTTAGCAGTGTACACTACATAATCTGTAGTAGCACCACTTTGATTGGTTACTGATATAACTTGTCTATCAAAAGCTCCTTTCTGATCAAATCCCGAAATTTTTATTTCCATATCATTACTATCCATTGTAAGAGGATATGCAATCACCAATCTTTTGGCTGAACCCGGATTCACTGTTTTGGTAAATCCTCTTGAAGAAGCAAACTCACTGGATAGGGAAAGTATTTGCCCATTAGTTGGAGTTAGCATCACATCATTCGCAAGTGATGTTGCAATAAACCCATAATACCGTTTCCACATGAATCGAAAATTCACAGAGTTGGAAGATGGTTTATTGTCTTCCGTAACAACTCTTATAGCGAAGGAAATATTTTCATTTCTGGGAATTGTTACATCCGCCGTACCCGAAACCGAAGCACCCTCATTTGGCTGAATGAATACAGTCGTATCGCCTGCCACCGTGATACTGCTTAATAATTTTGTAGTTGCTTGTCTACCCGCTTCCCAATTCAAAGTAGCAGTTAAATCAGCACCATCCGCCATCTTCTCTAGTGTAATCGTAGTTTTGGTTTCTGAGCCATACGTAATAGAAAGTGAAGATGTAGGCGCTTGAGAAGGATAAAATAAATATTCAATCCACTTCACCAGATCATTGGTACCCGGATTTTCTCCGTTAAAAACGGAAGCTGTAATAGGTCTGTTACCATTAAAAGCAGCCAATGAACTATCCTTAGAGGAAGTACCGTCCTGAGAAAGAATTTGCCAATTGGCACCATCAAAGATGAAAGACTTTTTCTGAAGAGAATCGTAATATGCCCAGTTGGTTTTGGGTTCAGAAGGAGGAGCATCTAACTTTCCCTTCCAATCAATTCCGCTTCCATTCAATCCATCTTTTGCAATAATGCGTTGTGGAATGGTTTGTTCCGTAGCATCGGTATATATAAATGTGAGCGTAGAATCTGTGTTCAATCTGATTTCCTGAACTCCTCTACCACTTGTACCTATATCTCCTATATCTCCTTTATCTCCCTTATCGCCTTTATCCCCCTTCGCTCCTACAAGTTTGTTGGTTACATAAGTACTACCATCAGAATAAATGATAGTAAGTGTTCCATCAGGATTGGTTTGAAAATTGATCCCGAGTTTACCGGTACCACTTGAAACATTCAACCAAAAACCTCCTTTTCGAATATATAAACCCGGATTACTATTGACGAGATAAATCATAGTACCATCAGGTGGATTGAGTGTATTGATGGCAACAGTATCTGTAAGTCGGGGTAACAATAACCCTTGAGACGAACTTTCCAACTCAAGTATAGAAGATTTTGAAAGAACTGTAGGATTGGTACCGATCTTTATTTGTGCGTGCAATTGATTGAGCACTGCTACACATAATACCAGTGTAAACAGCAATAAGAATCTTCGTATGTAAATTGCATTTCGCATAATAAATGGGGTTACTACGACTCATCAAAAATCATTATAGCTCATTACGTTCACCTTCTTCCATTTCATAGACAACAATGCCTCTTGATGTATTAGATCATTTGATTTTTCTCATGTACCATATCATTGTTACATGTGGATTGGATTCCTGTAGATGCCAATAGAACACCATTACTAAAACAGTGCATTTTTTAGATTATAAGCAGTGGCAATGTTAACTCGTTCTTATTGCGGATATTGATTCGGTATAATAACTGAGGCAATCAATCTGACATTTTACAAGCAATAAAATGATAGCGGATGATTGTAATAGTTGATACCGTAAATCATAAGAACATACTGAAATTAAAATCTTTGTTTTTATTAAAAATGAAAATTCAACTAATTACAACCATTTAAAGACAGAATACAATTATCAATGTCTAAATAGAAAATTAGTCGAAATTCTGTGCAGTTGATATTCACTAACTGAAGCAGACACTAGATTATTAAATAGGAAAAATATTCTATTCAAGCAAATAAACTAATACTGACAACCATTAAAAACCTGTCAGTAAAATTTCATAGGCCAATTGAATACCTTCAAAATAATTAGCAAGTCTCAGATTTTCATTTGCGGCATGTTGACTATTATCCGGATTAACTGTTGGCACTAAAACGGCCGGAATAGCCAAGCTTCTGATAAATGGGGCAATGGGAACTGTTCCACCAGACATTCTGATTTTTACAGGTTTCACCCCAAATAGTTTTTCAACAATATTGGAAAGCCATAAGCCACTAACACTATTGGGCTCTGTTACAAAAGCAAGTGATGATACTCTAAATGAAAGAGAAATAATTTTCGGATATTTCATTCGTTCTTCCTCTGTAGGTTTTCGATCCTCAATGATATAAAATCCTTTATCACGAATAAATGCTCGAATAGTATTTTCAATATACAGAGGATCACTTTCAGGTACTAATCTAATATCTACATTGGCCTTAGCGAATGATGGAACAATATTTCGTGTTCCGATCTCCGGTTCTCCGGATGTGAAATTCAAAATATTCAAAGATGGATATTGTAAAGATTCCTGATAACTCAAATCAGGGTTAACTTCTTTTGCAATACCGATCTGTTGATTGATCTGTTCTTTCTTATCCGGTACAGATAATAGATCTTTTCGCAATGCTTGACTGATAGAAACCCCTTTATAAAAACCGGGTATTAATACTTCTCCTTTTTCATTTTTCATGGATACTAACAGCTTAGAAAGCTCCAAAGCCGGATTGGGCGCATAACTACCATAATGACCACTATGCTGATCAAAGCGCGATCCAAATACTTCCATAGATATATCTGCAACACCTCTGCAGCCAAAAAGTAAGGTAGGTTGATTGGAAGTATGCCTAGGTCCGTCTAAAATCACTAGTCGATCAGCCTTCAATAAACCTGTGTACTGTTGTACCATGTCCGGTAAATGGGGAGAACCCTTCTCCTCTTCGCCATCTAGTATGAGCTTAATATTGTATGATGGTTGCTTTCCTTGTAAACGAAGTATATCCATTGCTGACAAAAACATAGCTATAGGGCCCTTATCGTCGGAAGCAGAACGAGCAAATATGCGCCATTCAGGATCTAAGGTTTGGTTCGCTTTTGGATGCGGAATAATGGTCCATCCTGTATCCGTTTTCTTTTTAAATACCGGCCAATATGGACTTGGTTGTTTCCATGCTTGAGGAGCTACCGGTTGCCCATCAAAATGCATATAATATAGAACGGTTGGCAATTGCGCATTCACTTTATATTCAGCGAATACAAAAGGTCTTGCCTTAGATGGCAATAAGGTTACTTCAAACCCTCTTTTAGACAGTTGCTGATCAAGCCAATCAATATTCCGATCTATTGCAGTGGGAAAAGTAGCATCATTGGGTATAGATAAGATATCTACTAAAACCTGTACTGAGCTGTCTAAGAATCTTTTCTCAGGCCAGGCTTTCGTATATACTTGAGCTCCTACAAATGAAGGGGTAAGCAACTGAGCTACCAATAATAGATAGATCAGATGTATAAAAAAGAAGCACCGTTTGTACTGCATATCTGGTTGTTGAATAGTTTTTGCAATGAGTCGGATATTATATCCTTTGCAAAGACTGTATATCACAATTCAGTGCACTGATGATGATCAGTAAATGAATTAACTAAATCTGTGTTCTGAAAGTAAGTCGTAATAATATAGTAAGTATCACATTTCTACCAATTACATTAAAAACTATATTAATCGTGGATATCGGCGTATAAACAACATTGATAGATCGCAAATCGTCGTTTGAACAGACTTATTGAATTTCGGTATATTTAGTAAGAAATCATCACTGATTTACATCAATTTTAAATTGCAGAGCCTACTGCAACAAATATTTATTCAGTGAAGAAACGAATTGTACAGCATATTTTATTTTGGATTGCTTATGTAGCTTATAAGACTTACTTGAATATTGCTGCATTTCCGGAAGATGACCACTCCGTTTCATTCATGGAAATGTTTTCAACTTCCATCAAAGCACAGCTTACTTTCTTAGTCATCAAAATACCACTTGTTTACTCTTTATTTGGTATTGTAAAAAAATTCAACCTCCAGAATTGGGGAACTGTTAAAACATTCTTCTTTTCATTACTACTATTACTGATAGGTACGTTTTTATTTACGTTGCTAAACAACTTTTTTGTACTTCCTTATATCTATGGATTTCCGGGACGCTCTATTGCGGATATTGGGTTATCATCCCTTTTATACAATGCCTTTGTACTTGTTTTTATATGCGGAACTGCATTAGCTATCAAACTTGTGCGTATTAATTTAGAAATCAGCAAAAGAGAAGAAGAAACAGCCAGAAAAAAACTCCTTACTGAACTTCAATTTTTAAAATCTCAGATCAACCCTCATTTTCTCTTCAACACCCTGAACAATATTTATGGTCTTGCCAGAAAAAAATCAGATGACACTGCAGAAGTTGTTATGAAACTATCAAAACTATTGCGATTTATGTTGTATGAGACATCTCATCCATCGATCAAAATAGAAGATGAATTAAAAGTAGTTAAAGACTATATCGAACTTGAACAATTACGATATGGCTCAAGGCTGGAGATCAGTTATCATGAAGATATTGATAAACAAGATCAGCAGATCACACCTTTGATCTTGATCCCTTTTGTTGAGAATGCGTTTAAATATGGTCTTAGTGAAACACGTTTCAAATCACATATTCATATCAGTACAAAGCTGAAGAATCAGAGGTTGACTTTCTCCATTGAAAACTCAAAGTCAGAAACAGAGGGTAGACCTGGAGAAAAAATTGGTCTCAAAAACGTAAAACGACAATTGGAACTATTATACCCTGAACATGATTTACAGATTCAGGCAACCCCCGATGTATTTAAAGTATACTTAACCATAAACCTAGCAAACAATGCAGCTCTATAACACCATCATCGTTGAGGATGAGCCAATAGCAGCCGAAATCCTGAGCGATTACATCACACAAGTACCTTTTCTGAAAAACATAGCAATCTGTTCCGACGCACTCTATGCCATGGAAGTGCTTCAAAAAGAAAAGGTAGACCTTATGTTTTTAGATATTCATATGCCTAAGATCAAGGGAATGGAATTTATTAAGATGATTAAAAACCCACCACAAATCATTATTACTTCAGCATATAATGAGTATGCTTTACAAGGATTTGAATTAGGCGTATTGGACTATCTTATAAAGCCCATAGAGTTTAATAGATTTCTAATGGCTGTGAATAAATTACCACATCAGGGAACACCTGCCCAAGGTATTCAGCATGTATTCTCAAATGAAAAACCTTCCGTGTTTTTTAATGTAAATAAAAAACGTATTCGTGTGCTATTAGACGACATTCTGTATATAGAAGGATTAAAAGAATACGTTAAGATCTATACAGTCAACGGAAAAACAATTGTTACCAAGACCCAATTATCTCATCTTGAAAATGAGCTGGGTAAAAATGGCTTTATACGCATTCATAGATCATTCATTGTCCCTAAAAACAAGATAGATGCATACAGTGCCGCAGATGTAGAGATCATGGGTAGAAATATACCGATAGGCAGAGGCTATAAGGAGTTGATACAAACCTTAATGGAAGCACATAATAGTCGATAAATAAAAAGGCATTCAAGATTCATGAATGCCTTTTTATATACTGCTATTCACTTACCATTTTGTTTCAATAGCTTCCTTTGTAGTTTTTTTCAAAATATTTAAAGAACGTTTATTCAAATATTTTGATAAAGTACCCTCACCTGACTCCAATTTTTCAAACATATATTTACGGGTGAGTGTTCCATAGATCACCATTGCAGAAAGCAGACTACCGACTGTATCAGGATGAAAGCCATCCGGTCCATAAAGTGAAATAGAGGAATCCATTGCCCATGTTTTTTTCCAGGCTAGTCCTGCCGGACAAACAATTACATCATTTTTTTTAGCCGCATTGCTATAAGAATAAATCACTTGATCAAGATCAAATAATCGGCTCTTAGATGGCCATACCATGTATACAGCCAATTTTGTTTTTGCATGATCACACAACATTTTATACTGCTGAACAACTGACATAAGATTTATCTGAGATGCAGGTAAAGCCGAGGGGCCCTGCTGAATGACTACAAAATCATACTTACTTACCGCAAGTGCATTTTGAACAGTTCCTTCTGAAAGATGATCCTCTAATCCATAGTCGGCACCCACAATGGTTTTGTATTCAATATTGATACCATCCAATTCTCCTAATTTTTTTACAAGAGCAGGAATATCATTAGTGTAAGTAAGACTGTTCCCTACAAATAGAATACGAATAGGATGCAAAGATTTACCTAAGACTTCGCCGGTAGAGCAATACCAGCCAATCATCCACAAAAAGAGAAAACATAATTTCATAAAGAGAATTTACAACAAAAAATAGACCTATAGTATTCAAATACATAAAAGGAGAGCCGACAATGATGTCGACTCTCCTTTGACACTGTTATATGATAGAAAACGTTCTGAACTATTTATCCCACCATACCTTAGCGTCTTTAGAGTTATTATTATACGTTGCGGCTGCTGTAGCATAATTAGCGCTATTGTATAATCCCTCATTAGGTCCGTAAGGTATTCTTCTCGGAATCGATGTAGTACCGGGTGCAGGTAATAAAACAGGGAAACCTGTTCTACGCCATTCAGCCCAACCTTGATTCCCATCAGGGAAATGCGATAACCATCTTTGTTCAGCAATTTTCTGGTTATCTGTAGCAGAACCATTCAATGCAACTGAGGCTTGTGCGAGATAAGTTGCAATGGTACCTGCATTAGTAATACCCCATCTGTTCATTTCAGCAGTAATACCATTTGCATACATGGTAGCAGCTACTTCTGTAGTCCAGCCCATCTTTGCTGCTTCTGCACGAGCCAGGAAAACCTGTCCTGCTGTCAGAATATACAAAGGCATGGTAGAAGGAGTTGAAGTAAATGCATATAACCATCCAAAATTAGGATTAGCTGTTTGCCAAGCAATTGCATCGTTACGTGTTAAGCCATAAGGGAACCCATTCGGATTGCTGGCATACACATTAATACGAGGATCTGTTAAGCTGCTGAGCTTGTCCGTAACGGTTTTACTTACTGCCAAATCAAATCTTTTGATCTGTGCATAGGTATCAAAGATCGGATTCACAAAATTACCTCCGGGATAGGTTATTGAAGCATTATCTGCATTCGCTTCAATAACGCCGGCTGTAATAGCAGCAGCGAATTCTGCTTTACCAGCTGTTGGATTTGCCTTAGACATACGTAAAGCAATGATGGCTGTTAAGGAATTAGCAAACTTTTTCCATTTTGTAACATTACCACTATACATAATGTCCCCCTGTACAGTCAGTCCGCCATCGAACTGAGCCACTGCTGCTTTCAGTTCTTTGATCAAATCAGGATAAATAAGATCTTGCTTATCGTAGGCGAGTGTACCATTTCCTTTCAATGCCTCAAAATAAGGTAGGTCACCATACGCATCTGTAAGAATCATGAAATAATACGCTTTCAGTATTCTTGCAATAGCGATCTGATTGTTGTTAGATCCGAACTGAGCTGCTGTTGCTTTTGTAGCAGGGTCAGTATTTACATTGATGATATTTTGAAGATCATACATATCTCCAGAGTAGTATCCATCCCAGTTGAAAGTGGGCGTAGCATATCTGGATGCATCTGTATATTGTGTTTCAGACATATACTGACAATATAAACCACCGGTATTACCAATGGCATTACCCCACACATTACCGGCTGTTGCTGATAAAACTCTGGTTAAAAGTGCAGAAGTAATAGGTGTTGTTGTGGCATTTGGATTATCATTGATGGTACCAAAATCATTAATGGCCTTACTGCATCCTCCTAAGATAGATACACAAATACCTAAACACAACACCCCATTTTTTATACTCATTTTTTTCATGATGATTGATTTAATAGGTGTTTAGAAATTAAGTTTCAGGTTAACTCCAATTGAGCGTGATCCGGGCATCTGACCATCTTCACCTTGTACACCACTAATTTCTGATGGATCAAAGTTTTTAGTATCACGATAGATGAAGAACAGGTTACGTGCAATCAAGGAAATATTGGCTCCTTGAAATACTTTTCCGATTTTACCCAATTTTTGAGTTGGAATTGAATATCCTAAACTGAACTCTCTGAGTTTTGCATAAGTTAGATCGTGTACAAAAGGTTCAGCGATCTGTTGGAAATAAAATTGGTGATAATAATCATACGCTTCTACATATCTATCAACCGGCGTTTTGCCATCTGTAGCATCTACACCTCTTACACGAACACCTCCACCTGATGCAACAGGATCACGTACAGGATTTCCTTTATCATTTTTACCGGCTGTAGTTTCTAACAAGCCTGAGAAAGTACCCCACTGTTCTGATAAGGAGAAGAATTTACCACCGATCTGGTAATCAAAGGTGAAGCCCATGTTCCAGTTCTTATAGGTGATAAAATTCTGTAATCCACCGGTCAGCTTAGGAACAACAGATCCCCATTCTTTGGTGGCATCATTAAGAAATAAACCGGCAGCATTAACCAATGGCTGTCCTTCAGCATTACGTCTGATCCCTCCACCTCTTAACATTCCCCAATCTTTATCAATAAAGTGAAATGCACGAGCAAATCGGGTTCCGAATGTACCTCCGGCCAAAGTAAAACTTGTCAAACCGGGAGCTAGTGCTTTTACCTTATTATTAATCAGGTAAGCAAAGGTTTTATTAATATCCCAACTAAGATTTTTTCGCTTGAAGATAGTTGCACCTAATTCAGCTTCCAAGCCTTGACGCTGTATCCATGCTGCATTGATGGTTTTTGTAAGAAATCCACTGATACCGCTAACATTCACAGCAACTGGTTCGTCTTTATTATCCTCTTTGTAATAAACCAAATTAAGTCTGATTTTATTTTTTGCGAATCGTAAATCAAGACCTGTTTCCCATGTTGTGGTGAGTGCACCTCTCAAATTCGGATCCGGTAAACCATCCGGTGACGTCATTAAGAAATTACTACCCCACAATTGTGCCCCTACTGCATAATTCAGATTTAGACGATAAGGATCCAGTGTCTTTGGTTTTTTACCCCAGGATGCAAATGCTTTACCAAAACTCAACCAAGGCAATGCACTATTTGTAAACTCGCTAAAAACAAATGAAGCACCCAAGGAAGGTGATAAAAGAGAGTTATCATTTTTAGGTAAAGTTGAGAACCAGTCATTTCTAACTGCCCAAGTCAGGCTGAGGTATTTTTTGTACTCGATATCACCAAAAGCAAATAATGAATTTGCCTGCTGATCTTGTCGCCCATTAATAACAGTAGGTGTGTTTTTTGAATTGGTAATAGCATACAACCCAACTACATTCAAACCGCCATTGGTATTTGCTTGCAGATTTCTATTACGAATATTCAATTTATTGGCACCGGCATTGGCGGTCACTGATATATCACCAAATGTTTTATCAAAAGTTGCTACTGTCTCGAAATTCCATTCGTTATTGACTACTGCGTTCGTATTATACCCTGCCAATACTCCTGTTTGTCCGGCACTTCTTTCTAAAATAAATGGAGTTATATTTTCTCTACTTGAGTTGAATCCATCTTTTCTAACTGTTCCTCTTATTTTAAATTCCTTACTGATTTTAAATGTCAGGTTCAGATCCCCATATAAACGATCTCTCCTATTTTGCTGATCAATATTGTCAAAAAAAGTAAATGGATTATACCAATAGTTACCTGCATAAACACTGTTTTGCGGTGCTGCTGCATTCCATGCATTCGGGTTTCTTCTGAAATTCCAGGAAGGAATTGTTCCGATAGGAGTTCTAAAATCCTTTAACTCTTTCAAAATATTCATATCCAGATCACGGTGAAACCACTGGCTAAAGTTACCCGATGAATTATTGGCATAATCATCTGCAAACTGTCCTTTAATTAATTGATTGGTGTAATTGATATTCGTTGCAATACTCACATACTGACCTAAATCCATAGAAAAAGATCCGTTGAGTGAGTGTCTCATGGAACTACTATTAGGTAATAATCCTTTTACACTCTGATTGGTATAAGATACTCTAAGACTTTGTCCTGCACCATTACCTTGTGTAAAGCTGATATTTGAATTGGTTGTCACACCTGTGTTCCAAAACTCTTTGGTATTATTGGGCTGCGGTGTGAAACTGGCTGTCTTTCCGGAACGTGCATGTCCGGGAATAAAAGCATACCAAGGAATATATTCAGATCCATCAATTTTTGGACCCCATGAAGCATCATCGGTAAAATCACGATATCGTTTACCATTGAGTGGCTGCCATTCAGCAGGCATACCGGCTACATAATTAAAGGTTAACCAATCGCCATCTCCACCACCATATTCATTCTGGTATCGTGGAAGAAAAACAACTCTATCTAAAGTTACCGATTGATTATACTCTACTCCTATTCCTTTTGCTCTTCCACCTTTTTTAGTTGTAATAACAATAGCGCCGTTACCTGCTCTACTACCAAACAATGCAGTAGCATTGGCACCTTTCAGTACGGTGATATCTTCTACATCATCAGGATTGATATCAAATGAACTGGTAATTGTTCCATTTACGACATAAATAGGAGCGGCATCGGTAAGTGATCCACCACCACGAATACGAAGAAAACCTTCTGAATCCAACTTAACAGATGACTGACCTCTGAACTGGACACCCGCTACCTTACCCGCTAATGCATTATTCAAATTGGGTTGTCTGATCAAATTCAGTTGTTCATCTTTAATCACTTGAGAACTGAATGGTGTAGTACGTGTTGATTTTTTTACACCAAATGCACTTGTTACAAAAACTTCTTCCAATTCTCCTGATAATGTTTTTAGCTGTACGCTTTGAAATCCGGCGGAAGCTTTAAACTCATAAGTCTCATGTCCAACAGCAGATACAACAATGGTTGCTCCACTTTTTACACGAATGGTGAACTTACCCTGCTCATCAGCTCTGGATCCTGTCTTCGCACCTTTTTCCTGAATACTGGCATTCGGAATCGGGCCACGTTCATCCGAAACTTGTCCCTGAACAACAACTGTCTGTGCGTATGTTGCCAACGAACACAACAATGCAAAGAACATGAGTGTTAGATTTTTTCTCATAGTCATTTTTTGGTTGGTGATTAAAATAAAGAGTGTTGTTGTCGAAGAGGTGATTATATTTTAATTCCTCTCGACTCTATTTATTATCCGCTAGAGTATGGACCATAAATAGTTTTAACATTTCTATAAGACAGTAAAATTTCTATTTCTCTGGCTCGAAAAATGATTTTTTCAACCAATAACAGGTTATCGTCTATGAATAGAAATTAACCTAGTGAAATACCCATGAGTACGATTCAAGAGAATTCATACTGTACAAATCTTCTTTGGTAAGCAGCAATTAAAAAACAGTCCGTTGTTTCATAGGTTTGAAACAACGGACTGCTATCATAAAAAGAATTACTTCTATTTTATACTATCCAATACTTTTTCGAAACTGATCCAATAAATATCACTGCTCCCATTCTGAGGTGAGCTTAGGCTTCTCTTAAATTCTTCAAGCGTAATCTTTTTATCAAAGGATTGTTTTAGCTGATTACGTTCACTGGTGAAGAAAAGTTTCTTTCTATCAAAACTTACAAAGGGACAAAAATCAATTCTGTTTGAGTTGAGTAAAGACAGATGTTTGGCAGGCTTCCATTTTCCGGATATATCTTTTTGACTGAGGTATAAATCACTTCTACCCATATCATCTTTTCTACCATAGGAAGTAAAGATGATAAAGTCTTCATCCGGAGATACGAATGCATTGAACTCATCTAACTTAGAGTTAACTGTGGTATCCAAGGCAACAGGCTCTTGGTATTTCCCGTCAACCCATTTGGCTATAAAAATATCCTCCTTCCCTATACCATTTTTATAATTAGCCGTATAATACAAATTGCCTGATTTGGTAACTGAGGGATAAAATTCGTTGGCTGATGTATTAACAGGTGCCCCAAGATTTACAGGTGTTTGTGACCACTCTCCATTGATCTTTTCGATGTACCAGATATCAAAGTCTTTTACTTTATCTCCTGTAATGGGTCTATTGGAAGAGAAGTATAATCTTTTACCATCAACTGCAAAAGCAGGTTCAAGATCTGTAAACATACCTGCAAAAGCTGCCACTGCAGGTTTACTCCATCTCCCTCTGGCATCTTTTTTCATATATACGATCGTCTGGAAATATCCAAGCGGCGACTGTATGGTATAAAATAGTTCGGATTCATCAGGAGATAATGCAAAATCTCTTTCTCCAAAACCGGATGAAATCATCCCGGGTTCAAAAAGAGCAGGCTCAGATGGTGGATCATTCAATGATATTTTTGCTTGTGCCCTTACGCTTGTGGCATAGATCAATACTAAATAGCTACTTAAAAAAACAACTAAGATTTTCATATGGTATTTGTTTCATGAACAAAATAAACAGAGGTATACGCGAAGAAGTTGCTAAAAACAATCAATGACCAATATCGGTGTATTGAAAACAATTAGCAAAGATTATAATGTACAAATCTGGAAACATGAATTCAAAAAAAAACCCGGATAGAAATCCAGGTCGGTATGCATTTTACTAGAAAACACATGAGAAAATTGTACGGTAACTTACTGATGTTACTTTTTCAAAGTATTCATCCATCAGCAAGAATATATTTAGTTAAAAACATCGAAGAACTAAGACTGATGATTAACAAATCCGATTCAAACTTATTGGTTGAAAAAATACTGATCGTATTTATTCAACCAAATACATAAATGATTATCTAGACAGCCGGTTGCAGATAACAAAAAAATAAGGAATGAGAAAGTTTACATCACTTTCCCATTCCTTATTCCTTATTTTTATTTCGCCTTACTAGTTTTTCTTAACCGCCCATTTCCACAATTCTTTCCAAGTAACTTTTTTTCCATACATCAAGATACCTGTTCGGTAGATCTTGCCTGCCAACCAAGTGGTTCCAAAGAAACCAAGTACAAGGAAAAGCATACTTAGAATTAATTGAAAAGTAGAAACACCTTCAGGTATACCATGTGCGACCCTCGCCATCATTACAATAGGAGAAGTCAATGGGAATAAACTACCAAAAACAGCCAGACTTCCATTTGGATTATTAACTGCCTGCATCATAATTACGATGCCGAAAATGATGGGCATCATAATAGGCAGTAAGAGGCTTTGTGCATCCTGCATATCTTCATTGGCCGCACTACCCACTGCTGCAAAAAGTGAGGCATACATGAAATAACCGCCTAGAAAATAAAATACGAAACAGCCCACGATCAATGGGAAATTGATCTGATTCAATCCTTCCATCAGTCCTCTGATCATATCCGGTTGTTGTTTAGTGGCATCTACCGCAGCCATCATACCCGGTTGTACAGGTTGGGCTTGCATACCTTCAAATAATTGCGGGAAAAGAACAGGAACGGCGAGTTGCAGAATAAGTACCAATGCCCCCCAGATCAAGAACTGGATCAATCCAACCGCTCCAATACCAATGATCTTACCCATCATAAGTTGAAAAGGTTTAACACTGCTGATGATCACTTCTGCGATACGACTGACTTTCTCTTCTACTACACCGCGCATTACCATAGTGCCGTAAATGAAGAGAATGATGTAAATCATAAAGCCGGAAATAAATCCTACCGCATAGCTGACACCTACTTTGGTTTGGTTTTCTTTTTTACCGGATGTATTTGCGAAAGTGATGAGTTCCTTTTGTGCTTGAATACTATCCAATTGTGCTTTGGAGATATTCATGGACAACAAACGTTTTTCTTCCAGCGCCTTACTCACTCTGTTTTCAATTTTTTCACGAGTCATCAGGCCTACGGTCTTAGCTGAACGGAACTGCAAAGAATCGTTGCTTTGTCCGCTGATACTAAATCCTGCCGGCACATATAAGTAGGCATCGTATGTTTTTTGTTCTAATTTTTTATTGAGCGAAGCGGTGTCTTCTTTTACAAAACTAAAAATGACCTCACTACTTTTTTTCTCATCGATTTTTCCATTGAATATATTAGCCTCATCTACTACCGCTACTTTAAAATCAGAGGTTGATTTAACGGACATGAAAATGATGACAGCATAAAAAGCGAATATCAGGATCGGTACACCGATGGTGGTGAGTAAAAAAGTTTTCTTTTGTACCCTGGTGAGAAATTCTCTTCTGGCTACTATAAATATCTTATTCATAAGTTGTGTTGTTAGTGGTTGAATAACAAGGATGATTAGTCTACTTTCTGAAATGATCTTGTAAGTGCACTGCTTCCTTCCACAATGCGAATAAAGATCTCATTCAATGAAGGCAATACTTCATGGAATGATTCGATCGTTATGCCTTGTTGCAGAAAGTGCATCAATACATCATTGCTGCGGAAGCCTTCATTGATTTTTACAGTTAGATCATTCGAATTTTCCTGAAGAATTGAGAAAGCTTGACTATTGGTATTGGATGGTTTATCCTGCAAGCGAATCTTGAATTGATTTTCTTTGAATTTTTGTTTGATCTCCGTAACAGATCCGTCCAATACCTTCTTACCCAGATTCACCAATACAATATGATCACAGATCTCTTCTACTTGTTCCATACGGTGTGTGCTGAAAATCACAGTTGAGCCACGCTGTGCTAGCCCAAATATTTCATCCTTGATCAAATTGGCATTCAATGGATCCAACCCGCTAAATGGTTCATCTAGAATGATGAGTTTAGGCTCGTGAAGAACGGTGGTTACAAACTGTAATTTCTGGCTCATCCCTTTACTCAAGTCTTCCACTTTTTTATTCCACCAGGTTTCCATCTCCAATTTCTTGAACCAGTATTTGATTTTTTCCATGGCTTCATTTCGGCTTAGTCCCTTTAATTGAGCCAAATACAAAGCCTGCTCTCCGATCTTCATTTTCTTATATAAGCCACGTTCTTCGGGCATATAACCGATCATGCGAATATCATTCAATGGGTCAAAGGGTTTGCCATCAAATGTGATCTGTCCCATATCCGGGTAGAAGATACCCGTGATCATACGCAGAAGGGTGGTTTTACCGGCACCATTGGGGCCCAAAAGACCAAAAATGCTGCCTTTTTCAATGGAAAAACTAATATCATCCACTGCTTTCTGAGTGGCATAATATTTTCTTAATGCCTCTAGTTCAAGGATTTTACTCATATTGAAGTTGTTTGGAAGTGTTCGGATAATGTCGAAATGAAGTTAACAAATCAACAATAACAGCAGATTAGTAGTGGATAGGCGGGAATTATTACAGTAGATGAACCTGAATCTGTTATTTTCGCGGCTCAATAACATGAATAATGCTATGAATAGAATAAAAGCAAGACAAATCGGGATATTTTTAGTGATTATCATGATTGTTTGCGCAAGCTGGGGTTTTCTGGTACACAGAACCATTCATCAGCTGGCAGTCTATGAATTACCCAATGAGATCAGGCCTTTTTTCTATAAAAATCTGGAAAAGGTAGTAGCAGATGCCCCTCGCCCGGATCAGAGACGTAATACTGATAGTACAGAAGCTCCCAAACATTTTATCGATCTAGAAATGTATGGAGAGAATGCAGCCAATACCATGCCCTTCGATTGGAAAAAAGCAGTTCAACAATATTCAAAAGACAGTCTGGAGAAATACGGTTATGTACCCTATCATGTGATGTACATGAAATATAAACTTACAGAAGCATTCAAACAGAAAAATAAAGATAGTATCCTGTTTTATGCGGCGGATATTGGTCATTATATCGGAGATGCACATGTGCCATTGCATACAACGGTCAACTATGATGGACAATTAACCAATCAAAAAGGCTTACATAGTTTGTGGGAATCCATGATACCTGAATTAGAAATTGAGCAGTATCAATTGTACTCATCACACAAAGCTACCTATCTGAAGGATCCAGCAGCTGCGATCTGGAAAGCGGTGCGTACCGGATTTTCGATGGTGCCTGAAATGCTGGCAAAGGAAACAGAAGTATCTAAAAATTTTACGGAGGCTACCAAGTATAGAGTACAGATCAGAAGAGGTAGAGAATCGAAAAGTTATTCTACAGAGTTTGCAAAAGCATATGCTGCTTCACTAAAGCCAAGTATCAATCAACGCTTATTACAATCAGCAGATCTGATCGCAGATTTCTGGTATACAGCATGGGTGGATGCCGGCAAGCCCGATTTGAAAAATATTACCACAAACTGGACTGAGACCGATCAACAACAACTAGATAAAGAGTTGGAAGCATTCAAGAAGAATGAATTGCTCAAGCAGCAATTGTTGATCTCGCGAAAACAGCAGCAAGAAAATAATTAAGAAGAAAAAGGGAGGTAAATCATTACTTCCCTTTTTTGATGATTTTATCGGCCACTCTCTCCCCATCCATAGCAGCACTCACAATACCACCTGCATAACCGGCTCCTTCACCGCATGGATATAAATTATTGATTTGTGGATGTGTCAAACTTTCAGCATCTCTCGGAATACGAACCGGAGAAGAGGTTCTGCTTTCTGTAGCAACTACCACTGCGTCATTGGTGTAATAACCTCTCATTTTTTTACCAAAAGCCATGAACCCACCTTGTAGACTCTTATAAATAAAATCGGGTAGTACTTGAGTTAAAGAAACAGATTTTAGTCCGGGCACATAACTACAATCAGGTAAACTGGAAGAGGTTTTGTTGTTACAGAAATCAACCATCCGTTGTGCGGGCGCAGTAAAGAGTCCACCACCTGCATTAAAAGAGTGTTGTTCAACAGCTTGTTGAAAATGCATCAGGAGTAAAGGATCATGGATGGCTGATTTCTTTTTACGGATATCCGTTCCATCCGGTAATCTCCATTTACTTTTTTCAAAAAATTGAAAAGCATCCTGTTGCTCTACCTGAACTACCATACCGCTATTGGCATAAGGGTTATTTCGTTTACTGGGACTCCATCCATTCACAACCAATTCGCCCGCGCTGGTTGCAGCCGGTGCTATAATGCCACCCGGACACATACAAAAACTAAAAACGCCCCTGTTATTCACTTGTTCTACCAAACCATAAGAAGCGGGAGGTAAAAACTCATCTCTAACAGGACAATGATATTGAATCGAGTCGATCAAAGCTTGAGGATGTTCAATGCGTACCCCTAATGCAAACGGTTTGGCTTCGATTAAAATGTCTTTTTGATGTAGCAATGAAAAAATATCCCGTGCTGAATGTCCGGTGGCTAAAATGCATTCATCAGCAATGATTGTATCTCCATCAGCTGTTTGAACACCTTTGATTTTTTCATTTTCAAGGATGAAATCCACCACTTTTTTTTCAAAAAGAAACTGTCCGCCACTATTGCGTATTTGTTCACGCATGGCAGTAATGATATGTGGAAGTTTATTGGTACCGATATGTGGATGTGCATCAAACAAAACAGATTCATTGGCACCAAACTGATACAGTAAATTCAGAATCCGATGAATATCTCCTCTTTTGGTACTTCTGGTATATAATTTTCCATCACTATAAGTACCTGCACCACCTTCACCAAAACAATAATTACTTTCTGGATCAACAATACCCTCTTTATTCAATTTGGCAAGATCTCTTCTTCTGGAACGAACATCTTTTCCTCGTTCTAGAATGATCGGACAAATTCCTGCTTCGATCAGTTTGAGTGCCGCAAACAATCCGGCGGGACCTGCACCAATGATGATGACTTTTTTTGTGGAATTAGCAACGTCTTTAAATGAAACAGGTTCAATGTTTCTGGGATGAAAAGGTTCATTGATGAATGCTTGAACTGTAAGATTCATCCATACCTGCTGACGACTACGAGCATCTATGGAACGCTTGAGCAGATGATATCCTGAAATATCTTCCAATTTTTTCCCGGTACTCTGGGAAATATATTGACGAACGACCTGTTCGTTAGCCGCTTCCGACGGCTTTAATTTCAAAGTAAGTTGTTGTTGCATACTGTTAGGTATTTAGCCTAAAAAGTGTATAAGAATAGCTGTGTTTAGAAGGGTAGATCATCAACAACATCTGCCGGAGGAGGCATATCATTGTACGCATTACCGGCAGCTTGGTCTTGTTGTCCAAGTTTCACCGCTTCCATACGCCAAGCATCCAAATTGGTAATATAATTCTCTCTGCCATCCTTTACCCATTTGGTTCCTTTGATATTGAACTGAACGCGAACATCGTCTCCAATATTGAAACGGTCAGGCATTGCGGTTTTATCCTGAACGCATTGAAACTTTACATAATTGGTAATCACTCTTCCGCCAATATCTTCTGATTTTTCAATTACAAATTCGCGGGTTTTGAAGGTTTCACTTCTTTGGATGATATCAAATTTGGCAACTAATTTACCTGTGATTTCGTACGACATTCATTTATAATTTATTAGCTGTAAAAGTAGCATTAAAATATTCTTTAAACAGAAAAAAAGCTATTCTAGGCAGAATTATATTGTACCTTCCAACATTAACCAAAACTGCTATGTACAGGAGAAATTCTATTTTCTTGGGTCTATTTATTGCATTGTCCTCCTGCAGTACTTTCTATCAACCAACATCACTCAATCACACACAATACAAGATCGATTCATCGATACGTAAGGATTCTTCATTGATGGTCATGCTACAACCTTACAGTACCAATATCAATGCTACGATGAATAAGATCATTGGAACCAGTGCAGATACCTATAACAACAAACGTCCTGAATCTGAGATCGGTAATTTTTTAGCTGATTGTTATAAAGCAATGGCGGAAAAAAAGTTCGAGCGAAAGATCGATGCAGCATTCATGAATGCCGGAGGTATCCGAAGTTATTTGCCAAAGGGAGATATTACGGTGGGTAAGATTTTTGAGATCATGCCATTTGATAATTTGATTGTATTGCAAGAGCTGAAGGGTACTATCCTACAACAGTACTTGGACGTCATAGCAGCGGATGGTGGATGGCCGGTATCCAAAGGCGTCACCATGATGATCAAAAATAAAAAGGCGGTCAATATAATGATCAATGGTAAGCCTTTAGATGTAAATGCTACTTATACAGTTGCACACTCAGATTACGTTGCAAATGGAGGTAGTGATTGTAGTATGCTTAAGTCAGTTCCCCAGATCAATAAAGGGTATTTAATGCGTGATGCTATATTGGAATATATAAGTATGCAAACTACCGCCGGAAAAACCATTCAACCCATCATCGAAAACCGAGTGACCAATGCCGATCAATAGACGAAAATTTATTCAACAAACAGGCACTGCACTGCTGGCCGCTTCACTTTTACCTATCAAAAGTGAAGCGGCTGATCCGGTGCAAAGATTAACCATACTTCATACCAATGATGTTCATAGTCGTCTGGAGGCTTTTCCAATGGATGGCAGCCGAAATCAGGGACTAGGCGGTGTGGCAGCAAGAGCTGCACTGATTGCTAAAATCAGACAGGAGGAAGAACATGTTTTAGTATTGGATGCCGGAGATATTTTTCAGGGTACGCCATATTTTAATATTTATAAAGGGGAGCCGGAGATAAAAGCAATGTCTGCCATGGGATATGATGCATCTACCATGGGTAACCATGATTTTGATCTGGGTATGGAGAATTTCGCTACGCAACTCAAACATGCTTCTTTTCCGATATTGATCAGTAATTATGATTTTTCAGGTACAGAACTGGAAGGAAAGACGAAACCCTGGCAAATATTTAAAAAGGGAAATATACAAATAGGAATTTTTGGTGTAGGCATTGAACTGCAAGGATTGGTTGCTGATAATCTATACGGCAAAACGGTTTATCAGGACCCGATCCAAACAGCCAATGCTACCGCAACCATGTTACATAAGAAGGGCTGTGATTTGGTGATCTGTCTGTCGCACCTGGGAGATCGTTATCAGGAAAACAAAGTGAGTGATGAGATTCTGGCAAAAGAAAGTTATGACATCGATCTGATCATTGGTGGACATACACACCGCTTTTTTGAGGAACCTAGAAAGTATACCAATAAAAAGGGAGGCACTGTGGCGGTGAATCAGGTAGGTTTTGGCGGGATTCAGTTGGGCAGACTGGAGTATGAATTTTCCCGGGCGAAGAAAAAAAATCTCGCAAATGCCCATACTGTGGTTGTAGGGAAAAAAACAAGTGAATAAAAAATTTTTTTTTCAACATAAAGTCTACATATTCGCACCCCTGTATCTGTTTTTTTTCAACATTTCCACATGTGGGAAAAATAAGATAACTTGAAGGCAAAGACGAATACGTTAACTCATTATAAAATTGTTCATTTTTTGTATGGCTAAAAATGCTGAATCAGTTTGGAGCAATTGTTTGAAGATCATCAAAGACATTGTAGAATGGCAACATTTTAAAACATGGTTTGAACCGATTAATCCCGTAGAGCTGAAAGGAAATGTTTTAATGATTCAGGTGCCCAGTCAATTCTTTTATGAATACTTGGAAGAGCACTATGTAAATCTGTTGGCTAAAACATTGAAACGTGAATTAGGAAAGGATGCGAGATTGGAATATCGCATCATGGTAGATAGCGGCAACAATGGAAGAAATGGTTCCATGGATGTTCCTGCAAGCAACATGAAGACTTATAACAACAATGAAATGAATTTTCCATTGGTGATTGATAATCCAGTGAAAAATCCATTCGTTATACCGGGTCTTAAGAAAATGCAAATCGATCCTCAGTTGAATCATATGTATACATTTGATTCATTCATTGAGGGAGATTGTAACAGAGTTGCCCGTAGAGCCGGAAAAACAGTGGCCGAAAAGCCCGGCGCCAACTCTTTTAATCCATTAGTGATCTATGGTGGGGTTGGATTGGGAAAAACCCACCTCGCTCAAGCCATCGGCAATGAAGTAAAACGCACCCATCCCGGGAAAGTGGTTTTATACGTAAGCAGTGAAAAATTTATCAACCAATTTCAAGACCATAGTCGCAATAATGCCATTAATGACTTTATCCATTTCTATCAACTGATCGACGTACTCATTATTGATGATGTACAGTTCTTCAGCAGAGCGGAAAAAAGTCAGGATGCATTTTTTGCCATCTTCAATCATCTTCACCAAAGCGGTAAACAACTCGTACTGACTTCTGATAAACCACCAAAAGATCTGGATGGCATGCAGGAGCGTTTATTGAGTCGCTTCCGTTGGGGATTGAGTGCAGATCTTCAGGTACCTGATTATGAAACACGAATTGAGATCCTGGAGCGTAAGATGAAGAATGATGGTTTAGATATGCCGAAGGAAGTGGTAAAATATGTAGCGTATAATATTAATACCAATGTGCGCGAACTCGAAGGAGCATTGATCTCTTTATTGGCACAATCATCTCTGAATAAAAAAGATATTGATGTAGAGTTGGCTAAAAAAGTACTTCGCAATTTTGTGAAGACCAGCAGCAAAGAGATCACTATCGATGCCATCCAGAAAATGGTTTGTGAATACTTTGATGTGCCTTATGATAAGTTGCTACAAAAAACCCGTAAACGTGAGATCGTTCAGGCAAGACAAATCACCATGTACTTAGCAAAAGCCTTTACCAAGAACTCTTTAAAAACCATTGGAGAGCATTTTGGAGGAAGGGATCATACCACGGTGATACATTCTTGTCAGACCGTAAAAGATCTGATGGATACTGACTCTATTTTCCGGGAAAACGTAATGGAACTGACCCAGAAAGTACAGCTGGCAGCCATGTAAAAGCCCACTGCACACAGAAAAAAGAAAATATTTTTAAACCCCGCCAATTGCGGGGTTTATTTTTTGGCAGATAACTGATCAGCACCTATTTTTGCAGCCCTCTCCACAAGGAGAGTTTGGCTACAGAAAGCCCGGTGAGGTGGATGAGTGGCTGAAATCAACGGTTTGCTAAACCGTCGTACGTCCTTCAAGATGTACCGAGGGTTCGAATCCCTCCCTCACCGCTTCATCTGCCGAAGCCTAGGCGAAGGCAGATAGGAAACCGAAAAATGTAAGTCCATCTACGCTAAAGCTTCGATGGAGGATACGGGAAGTAGCGCAGGCCGGTAGCGCATCTGGTTTGGGACCAGGGGGTCGCAGGTTCGAATCCTGTCTTCCCGACTCTGAAAGAGCATCCATTTGTGGGTGCTCTTTTTTATTTACGCTGCCCAGAAAACGCATCGATATTGGCTGTTCATACTTACGTATCAGCAGATCGTCCATTTTGGAAATTTTCAAACAAGTAGCGCCGTAGATTCAGCTTCCAAAATTTAAAAATCTGTATGCGATCTATCATCTTGTTGATATTCGGGTTTTCCTTTTTGCAGCTTGCACAAGCTCAAGACAGTAGTTTTCATTTTATGACTTCAGATAGCGTTCAACTGTATGTAAGGGTAGCGGGATCAGGGAATCCATGTGTTTTTGTACATGGCGGACCGGGATCAAACAGTAATTATTTTGAAGCCTCTCCCAGCGCACCCCTATTGGAAAAACAATTCAGCATGGTCTATTATGATCAACGTGGAAGCGGACGTTCCGGCTCACCACGTAGCAAAGATTTTTCTCTGCCCAGAATGCTAAAAGATTTGGAAGAGATCCGACAATATCTTGGATATAAAAAGTGGGCAGTCATGGGGCACTCCTTTGGTGGTATCATAGTTACCCAATACGCAAAAGATTATCCTGTATCTATATCAAAATTGTTATTGATCAACTGTACACTGAATGTAAACGCCTCTCTTAGCGGACAGATAGAATATGGCTTGAAAAAAATTCGACCTGCCGATGAAAAGCCTTACCGCGATACAAGCGTCTTATTATACAGACGGGTAAATAAAAATATGGAGCTATTGAATAGTCGTGGTCTTGGTTATACCCTCATGTTTCGAAATAAGTATGAGAAAATAATCAGTGATACAATTAACTCACAGATAAAAAAAGCCAATTGGGAATTTGGCAGTACCGTTTGGAATATACCTGCTTATTTCGCAGATTTTTCTTCAGTAACAAAATCAATACATACACCTACTCTAATTATTACCGGCGATCAGGATCATGCAATAGGCGCAGATCACTACCGATCTTTTCAATTTCCTTCCGCAACTGTTGTTCATTACATCAGCGGACATTTCCCCTTTCAGGAAGAACCGCAATGGTTTGCAGAACAAGTAGCTCGTTTTTTACGAGCACCTAAAACCAAATAATAGTTTGCACCCTCTAGGACCGTTTTAGTATTTGTTTTCTAAACAAGTGGGGAAAGACTTGTTTATTCATTATCTAAAATTCTTACATTAGATAACCTATATAAACAAATACACATGAGGAGATTTCTATTATTATTAGTAATAGCTACAGTAGCATTTGTATCCATGAAAAAAGATTCAGCTATTACAGATATGGCTGATCAGATCTATATCAATGGACATGTCTGGACTGCTGATCGGTCTAATCCCTTTGTTGAAGCAGTAGCGGTAAAAGCTGATAAAATACTTGAGGTGGGCACTACCTCTACTATTCTGGCACTTAAAGGAACAGGTACAAAAGTGATCGACCTAAAAGGTAAATTACTGATTCCCGGTTTTAATGACGGGCATGTGCATTTTCTTTCCGGTTCATTGGGTTTAACAGTCGTAGATCTTGTAGAAGCCAAGACAATGAAAGAGGCTTTACAAATGATCGCTAATTATGCCCAACAACATCCTGAGTTACCCTGGATCACCGGTGGAGGTTGGCAATACAGTTTATTTCCCGATGGACTACCTACTAAACAAATGCTTGATTCCATCATACCGAATAAACCTGTTTATCTAAAAGCGTATGATGGCCATAGTGGCTGGGCCAACTCTAAGGCATTATCCATTGCAGGTATTACAAAAGAAACCGTATTCAAAGGTTTCGGAGAATTGGTGAAGGATAAAAATGGAGAACCAACAGGCGCATTCAAAGAAAGTGCTACCGGTTTGGTAACACGTTTTGTACCCGGCCCGGATAAAGCGACCAAATTCAACGCCTTACTTACAGGATTGAAATACGCGTCTTCCTTGGGAATCACAAGCATTCAAAATGCCAGTGGTTCAAGAGAAGAATATGAGCTGTATGACTCTTTGTTAACGACCGGTCAATTGACTTTGCGAACTTCTATGGCATTTAGCGCCGGAAGGAGCCCCAATGAAAAAGATATACTGCTTTGGAAAGCAATTCGAGCAAAAAACAAACAACCGGAATGGTTGAAAACACATGCCATAAAATTTTTACTGGATGGTGTAATCGAATCACATACCGCTGTTATGATCGACCCATATACAGATCTTTTAAAAGCAGACAGTATTTATAGAGGCAATTATGCCATACCCTTAGATCAATATGAAAAATGGGTAAGTCGATTGGACAAAGAGGAGTTTCAAATCTATACCCATGCCATTGGAGATGCCGCTGTAAGATCTGTATTGAATGCTTATGAAAAAGCTATGACGGATAATGGTCAACAAAATAAACGACATCGAATTGAACATATTGAAATGACAACCACCGTTGATATCGAAAGATTTAATAAGCTGGGGGTATTACCGTCTATGCAACCCATTCATGCTGATCCGGGCACCATTGATGTATGGAGTAAAGCAATAGGTGAAAAAAGATTACCCTTAGCTTTTCCATGGGCATCATTATTACAACAGAAAAACAAATTGGTATTTGGTAGTGATTGGCCTGCTTGCATCAGCTTAGATCCTATCAGAGGAATTCATAATGCTGTAAACAGAATGACAACAGATGGCAAGCCTACCGGCGGCTGGATTCCATTACAACGCATCAGCTTAGAAGAAGCTCTGTATGCATATACTGCGGGAGCAGCTTATGGATCATTTGATGAACAAAGAAAGGGGCAACTTAAAAAAGGATTTTTGGCAGATTTTATTGTACTCTCTCAAGATCTTTTCAAGATCCGTCCGGAAGATATTCATACAACCAAAGTAGTGTTAACGGTCGTAGGCGGAAAAAAAGTGCACTCACTTCTTCCTTAGATCCAACATTGAGAACAGAAAAATATCTATTGCAAAGTTCGTTAGGTCTTTGTTGTCTTATTGTGCCAGCGACACTCTCACACTCACTCCTGCTCTGGTATTCACACTTGGTGCGGATGTAGAAATATAGGGTGTCACTCTTCGTTGATCAAAGAAGAATCGCAGGTTCACCCTGTTATTGATGATATAATCAATCGATGGTTGGATGGTGATTTCTTTTTGTCCACCTGTACCATAGGCATTGGTTTGATCCAATCTACTATTGGTCAATGATTCATCACGCATTCCAATATCGATTTTCAATGTAAGATCATTTTCAAGTTTTTTTCCTTTTCCACCGGGCAGTTTAAAGGGTAAATTGACGCCTCTTTTTCTCCAACTGAAACCAAATGTCCAATCAGTATTTCTTGTTTCACTTAGCTGGAAATCTACCAGACTCAAGCTCAATCTTCTACCCTTACCATACGTGAATTTCAAATTCATTTGATCATTGGTCGTAATATCTACACCGATCAATGGTTCAAAACTTTCTTGCATGGTAATGTTGGGTACTAAGAAATAAGGAATGAAGTTTCCGCTCACCGTATCAATAAATGCAGGACCACCTAATCTGAAAGGGTCTGTGTACAATAGCGCACTATTAAAGCTATTCATACTCAAATTGCCTTTGTACCCATGTGTCAATGTGATATTGTTGAATATCTTTTGTAAAGAAGATAATTTACTCAACCCCGTATACGTTAATCTCCAGTTCGGTTTTGGAAGAATACCACTGAATGGATTGGATGAAATATTCGGATTCGATTGTTTGATGAGCGAAACTGAATTAGGATCCTTTCCTGTATATGCTGCCAGGAATGATGGAATCAAAACATCTTGAGCATACCTTCCGTAACCAGTCGCATACCCATCTGCTGTAAACTTCTGACCTGCCGGAAGTGCCTGCCAGTATGGATTACCTTCTGCAACACGTCTCGAAACAATCAAACGATTACTTTCAAATGTTTTGAATGTTGTGGATATTTCATTGGGATTGAACTTACCGAATAAAGTATTAAAGGCGAGATAAGAAACATTGAACCCTCCTGTAGCCAATGGATTTAAATGACTAAAATTTCCATTCCCTAATGTGTCTTTAAATAATTCAGTATAGTCTTTAGTAAATGACTTTTCAAGTCTTAAGTCTACAATGAACTCTCGTACCGGTTCTAATTGTGCAGTAAGCTCATATCGCTGTTCGAAACTTTGTCTAAATAAGAAGTTGAAAGTAGTATCTCTCGACAATAAACCTTGTGCAGCTTTTTTATTCAGCCACCCTGTATCCGGCTGTTTTCCGAACACATAATCTAATCCCGGTGCCATACTATTAAAGTTCTGGCCGATAAAACGAGTACTGTCCATATAGCCGGGCAAACGACTTCGATAATTGGCCGAATAATTCACGGATACATTTTTCAGCATCGTCAATAATTTCCCTCCTGCTCTTTCCAGGCCGCCCAACTCAGGTAGTTGATTCGCCCTCAACAACCGCTGTGCAATACGTTCATCTCTTCGTTGTGCTTTCCACTTTTTCAGTGCTTCTTTTCTGTCTTTACCCAATAATCCCTGCAGCGCAACAGACTTTGGCAGAAGCGTTGATCCTAATAAGTTAGAAGGTGATTTTTTGTTTCGCGCAGTATCTCCTTTTTGCTTAGGTGGTGGCACATTATCCAAAGCACGCATCCATCTTGACTTTGCATACAAACTGGCAAAATTGAACTGTGCCGTAAAATTGTTTTCCTGTGCATTTTCCAATGTGTTACCTAAGTTATAAGCCAATCTACTTGCACCGATCCAATTATAGCTCGCTGTATACCCATACCTCGCCGTTATCCAATCGGTCATTGGGAATTTATTGAGAGGTAATGTATAGGTAAGCGTTGCTTTTTGTGTATACAATGTATTTCGTCCACCATTGAAGAAATTTTTTCGCACAGAATCCTTCTTCTCCCTCGTATCAATTCTTCCAAATGGTTCATCAACCCTTGCATTATTAACAGCTGAAAAATCAAGATTCAATGAACGGCTTAAGTCCCAACGCAGATTATAAAAACGATCGAACGTAAAATACTTATCGTAAGTGGTATCTACTCTTTCTACCTTACTATCAAATGTATTAACGATACGAGGAATGAATTGTCCGAATTGTCGTTGAATATCTGTTCTGAAACTTAAGAATGATGGCTTAAGATTAAAGTTGAAATCTTTGATCAATGCAAACCAAGGAGAATTTGATTTGATGGCTCGTTTTAATGGCTCTATATAATTGCTTTGTGCATTATAAGTATACCCAAATCCACCACGATGTCTTGTTACTTTATTTTGATCAATAACCGGACTGGTCTGCTCCGTTTCAGTGAATGAATAATTGAAATCAAAATTACTCAAGCTCAGTAAACCTTGTCGTGCACCCGGTAAGAATCTTGCGTTGGTAAAATTGAGTGTACGTATGGTTGTTTGATCTACTGCAGCCTTCCGAATGGAGTCACGCTGACCCGGTAAACTACTATTCAGTTTTTCTTTGTACCGAACATCTCTATCAAAAGGATCATATTCAGGAGTTAAAATGGTACGATTGATACTGGCATATACCGGTAGAGAAAATCTTGCTTTCTTGGGTAATAATTTACCCGCATCAATATTCGCAGCGATATCAAACTGCATCAAGTTATCACGAGCTCGCTCATTCACTCGTTGTTCAATGGTACCAAAGCCTTGTGAGCGTGTATTCGCAGAGACAGACATGGTTCCAAGATCGGCCAGCATCAAATCTACTCTTCCCAATGCTGCCCAACCACCACGCTCATCTAAATCAGATAAACGCAATTCATTCACCCATACTTCAGAACTGAGCATCGGTCCATCAGGACGATACGGATTTTCAACACCTACCAAGATGCCTCTTACTTCACCAAGGTTTGGATTACCCCTGATCGAATAGATTTTATTTCCAAAACGCTCACGATAAATATTAGTAACAGTTCCACCTCTTTCATTTCGTCGAAGTTTCAGATCGATCAGATCTCGTAAACTCACATTTAGATCATTTGCTGCAGGCCATACCCTCTCTTCTTGTCCACGCGGATAATTTCCCGGCGCAGTTACCTTTAGCGGCACTTTGATCTCATAATAATTGTTCAAGAAATCCTGACCAATACGAACAACAGCATACAATTCATCATCTTGTAAAGGACGTTGTCCAGGTACAGATTCGGCATGGAGATACATCGACAGATTTCCATATTGTCTGATATCGAGGTTCAAGGTTTTGAAAACAGCTCTTGCATCACCGGTAAGAAGATTGCGTACTTGTAAACTCATCGCCTGTTCATTCTGCTGGAGATTCACACCATTGTTACTCAATAACTGAACACGTTCAACACCGGGAGGCATGATATAATTTACCGGCTGTCTGCTGCTGTTTTCTTCAAGGTTTACAGCAAGCGTATTAAAAGTTGTACCGGCAACATTGGTGATCGGCGTATAGGAACCTGTTGTATCCAAATTAAAACTGAATTGACGCCATTGGTTTCGAACCAGATCCATTCTGGCCATACGGATCACCACTGAGTCTTCAAAATCAGTTAAGTATAATCGGGCAAAACGAATAGATTTAAAATCAGCGATACTACCCACTTTTCTACTGAAGCCACGAATGGGTATACGAAATAAAAACCAGTCTTCTGTTTTCGTTGTACCATCAGCCGCATTCACTGTTACCCTTCTTTTATCCGTAATATATGGGGTGATACCTACATCCATGCCCGGACGAAGATTCACTTCATATTCGTAATAAGCTTCTGTTTCATTCAATGTATTATCACGATTCAAATCCTCATTGTCAGGATATAAGGTTGCGGCCGGTGTAAATTGTCCACCACCGGTTACTGCTACCGGAGAGTTACCCTGCGGATTGTTATGGTTTTTATAGCGACCCAAAATACCCGTACCTAATTGATCAAAAGAATTATCGCGAAACCATTTATAGTTATCACGGGCAAGGTCTTCTTGTGATTGTATAAACGCAGGTGAGTTGGTACCAAAATTCTGTGCGATCCTGTTTAGTATGTATCCCTTCTTTCTTCTTTCTGCGCCATCATCCAATCCATCAAAACCAACATCTTGAAAAGGTCGATCATTGGGATCGTTACTAAATGCTTGTGTGATTTGAATGGGATTGATGGGTGTTTTACCCCAAGTATTAGAGCTATCAACTGCTGCCGGAATATTAGGAGTGTTTAAACCATTTTCATAAAAACGTTTACCATCTTTTAAAATGTCCTCACTAACATTCCCAAGGTTCAAAAAGAATTTACCACCCTTACTACCCGGATTCAAAATAAAAGGATCCTGCATCCAGATTTCAAAAAATTCGATATTACCTGTTTCAAAATCTGTTTGATCGATCGCACGCATAATACCTCCCCATCGATTAGCAGGTTTTGTTAATCGACCATTCGCCGTAAATTCTGATGGTCTTGTTTCAAAATTGTAAGGCCCCTTTTCTGTTGGATAAAATGCTAAATCAAATGTTGCTGCTTGTACGTCTGTGATATTCGTGGTTCTTTGAGGAAACAATTCGTTGGTGAATACTTGTCTTACACGAGGATCACTCAACTCAGCGAGGTTTCTACGCAAAGGATTATTGCTACTATTCTTATCCTGTAAATTGGGTTCAATATTATACCAAGCAAGTTTTGCACGATTGAAATTATAATCGATTGAATCCGTAAGTGTTGCTTCAGGGAATTTAGAATTGCCTTGCGGAGTGGATGCCAATGCCCATGCTACAAATGGGAAACGCAAATCGATACTGGTTCTTGTTCCTTCAAAATCATCAATAAAAATCAATCCCTGTTCACCTCTTCCTATTTGTGGTGGATGCCCGGGCTTTAAAAATGCGGCTTCACCATATGCATTGATAGCAGATGTTGCTTTGGTTGAATAAAATGGAAGTTTATTCAGCAATCTCGTCAATCCCGGCAATTCAGACTGATAACTGAAATCAAGTCCATACATAGTATTGCGAATAGGATCATCTCCATATGCCATTTTAGTAAAGAATGGTCGTTCACCCAAGCGAACAGAAGTAGCACCTAAACTCAATTTTTTATTAGCAATATAATCCAACCTCAATCCACTGAAACCTCTTTGCTGCATTCCAAAACCGGCGTTATTTTCAAAAGAAACATTGACCGGAACATTTGAATTCAAGATACCTGCATTTAATATCCTAACAGTACCCAAATTATAATCAACTGTATAATCAGAGCCTTCACGAAGAATTTGTCCGCCTGCAGTTACTGTTACAGATCCTTGTGGAATATTAAAAGTATTCAAATAGATCTCAGATCCACTGCTGCCCCCTTTTACTTGACCTTGCATCACAAAACGATTCAGATTCGCATAGGTCTGTGCGATCGCTTTGATAGAATCATACAAAGCATAATACACATACTTATTTTTGACTGATGCAGGTAATCCTGCAAATGCCAATGTATCCAGATCACGGCCAAAAGGCTCCAATACCGGGAAAATGATTTTTCCTGTTTGAGGTAATACCGTAAAATTATCGATGAAGTCAAATACACCATCAGGTTGAGGATCATTACGGTTATTCAATCGATCCAAATTCAGAATTCTTAAGAGTGGCTGACCATTCGCAGCGGGGGAAGTTTCAGGTAAATACCTTTTCAAGCCGCCACTAGGTTCTTCATATAATACGTTCAATTTAAAATCTTCTCTTTGTACGCCACCGAATACATCCAAAGAGTAAACGTTTTTCATCATCCAACTCCAGATAGGTAATTGAATTCTTTGTGATGTTGCTTTCAATAATTTCAAAAACAACACTTTCTGCACACCACCTGTTGAATCTAAAGCTACATCCTGTGAGAACTCACCTACCTGATAAACCCTTCCGTTATAAGTATATTGAAAAGCTACTGCCAATACTTCATCAGGTTGTAATTGTGTATTGATAGAAATAAAACCTACTTGTGGATTAAAAGAGTATTCTGTAGGGGCAAGTTTTCTTGCAAATGTTTTTTCATAATCATCAACAGGTCTCAGTCCTTTGGATAACAAGAGTGTATTGATAAAAGAAGGATTTCTGCTATTGGGATCACCTGCTAATGAAGGATATAAATTATTGGCTCCATTAAAAGGAAGTGGGTTGTTGGTTTGCGGATTAATGGATGGATTATAAGGTCTTGTCTCACCCAGATCCATCAAACCTACGATATCACGGGCTTCCGTGGTAGCACCTGTTCTATTAGTTACCCATACTTCTATGCGTTGAATTTGTACCTGCGAGTTCACAACTGGCAGGTTTGCCATGGTCTTGTTGAAGTTGTCTTTGAAATATTGCCCGAGCAAGAAATGTCGGTTCTCTTCATAGTCATCTAATCGTTTTTGAAAATTTTGTGTAGCGGCTCCCCCTTGTAAAGCAACTGATTGACGACTTGAACGTTGATTGGCCAATGCCCCGGTTACGAAGAGTTTACCAAATTGTAATTGAGATTTGATACCGAAAAGATTCTGTGCACTGGGAATCAAAGTTCCTCTGGATTGAAAAGAGATATTACCTGCTTCAATACTTTTGATCAACTCATCATCCATTCCTTTATAATCCAACTTCAACTGATTATCAAAATTCAGATTAGAGAGGGTATTGTAATTGATGGGGAATTTTAGTTTGTTACCAATATTCGCATTGACGTTCAAATTGGCATTCATATCAAAATCAAAACCTCCATTTTTCCTTGCTCTTTCAGGAAGTGTAGGGTTCTTGATATTTTGTCCTTGATAACCTGCAAGGATATTGACATCACCTGTCGGACGAATATCGATCTTCAATCTATTTTGTGCAGCGAGGTCATTTGTGGCATTGCGAGTTTCGTTAATGGTATTCTTTATATCACCACCATAACTGTTTACGACATCGTTCAATCCGAATATGCGATCAAATAAACTATTGTATACTTCATGTTTAGGACGTGGTACTTTCTTATTGAGTAGTGTAATGGCATCTGCTCTCTTTTTGAAGTAGGCTCTTTCCTGTTCTCTTGCTTGCATTCGCCAGAACTCTTCAAAACTCATGGTCGTTGGAGTTCGGTAGTAACGATTACCAATCTTTTCTACAATGACATATTGTTTTGTTTTTGGATCGTATTCAATGGTTCTTTTAATGAGAGCGGTATCTCGAAGATCAAACGGATTTCTGCTTTGTTGACTTAAAGCATCGCCTCGTCTGTCGCTGATAGGATAGCGCAGACTATCTCGCTGCTGAGCCGATGCAGATGCATAAGTCAACAGCAATAAAGAGAACACAATGAAAGACGATAAACGCAAAGCAGTGCACTTGATTAAGTAGAGGTATAACCGATAGACTATAAATTTTTAAGTGCCTGTTTGATGATCAGTTCCAGTGAAGCATCTGCAGGTATAGTAGACATTGTTTTTTTAATGGCCTGTTCTGCTTGCGGTCTTGCAATACCAAGGGCAATAAGTGCATGCACAGCATCAGCATCAGGCGTATTCACTATAATACCACCGGATATTGGAGATTCCATGGATTGTTTACCTAATTTATCCCTGAGTTCAACAATCAATCGTTCTGCCGATTTTTTTCCAATTCCTTTGATGCCTTCCAGTTGTTTCGTATTACCCTGTACAATTGCTCGAATGATCTCTTCAGGTTTCATTCCAGACAACATCATTCTTGCCGTAGCTGCTCCTACACCGGAAACGCTGATCAATTGAAGAAACAATTCCTTCTCTGCAATATCGGCAAATCCGAACAATGTTTGTGCATTTTCAGTAATATGTAAATAAGTATGCAACTGTCCGTTTTCCACATTACTGATGGCGGCATAGGTATTTAGGCTGATTTGCAGGTCATAGCCTACCCCATTTACGTCAACCACGACTCTGGCGGGTGTTTTAACGGCAAATTTTCCTCTGACAAATGCGATCATACGCTATCAAAAATAAGGGTAAAAGATTAGAGATTGTACGTATCTTTGTGGAAAATTTATACGTATGTCTGCAAAATTGACTTTATTGATTGATGAAGCGGTTGTAGCTGATGCAAAAGCATATGCTCGTGAATCAGGCAAGAGCTTATCAAAAATCATTGAAGGATATTTAAGAGGATTACGAAAAAAGCAACCTAAAAGTCCGGAAGAAGATCTCCCACCACTCTTAAAAAGGCTACATGGTTGCGTACAGACAGATGATAAAAGGGATTATAAAGAAATTATTCAAGAAGAAATTTTGAAGAAGCATCGCTAAATGAAAGTGTTTCTTGATATAAATATCATACTAGATTTTCTTCTTAAAAGAGCCCCTTTTGATGAGGATGCTATTGAAATGTTTAAACTTCTTTACAAAAAAGATATAAAAGGATTTGTTTCGGCGATCAGTTATACACAGATAGGCTATTTCCTTCAAAAATATACCGGCAAGCCTGCAACCAAAGGAATTTTAAGAGATCTTAATCGATTATTAACAACAGTAACAGTTGATAACAGAATAATTGAGGAAGCGATTGATTCAGACATCACTGACTTTGAAGATGCTATACAAATAGCCGCTGCACTTTCAATTACAGATTTACATTCTATTATCACAAGAGATAAAAAAGATTTCAAATCATCACAAATACTTATACAGTCTCCTAAAGAATTTTTAAACGCATTTAAAAATTATCATGAATAAAATAACAGCCAGCATTACCGCAGTAGGCGGATATGTACCCGAAGACAAACTCACCAACTTTGATCTTGAAAAGATGGTAGATACAAACGATGAGTGGATCCGCACACGTACCGGTATTGAAGAAAGAAGAATTTTGAAAGAGCCCGGAAAAGGCAGCAGTGATATGGCTGTACCCGCTGTTCTGGAAATTCTTAAGAAGAAAAACTTGAGTCCACTCGACATCGACTGTATCATCTGTGCTACAGTAACACCTGACATGGTATTCCCTGCAACAGCCAATATCATTTGTGATAAAATAGGTGCTACCAATGCATGGGGCTATGATATGAGTGCAGCATGTAGTGGTTTCTTATACGCCCTTACAACAGGTGCCATGTACATTGAAAGCGGAAGATTTAAAAAAGTGATCGTTGTAGGTGTCGATAAAATGAGTGCTATCATTGACTACACCGATCGTGCTACTTGTATCATTTTTGGAGATGGTGCCGGTGCTGTTTTATTAGAACCTGCTACTGATGGATCCGGTGTATTGGATAGTATACTAAGAAGTGATGGAAGCGGCAGACACTATTTACACATGAAAGCCGGTGGTTCTGTAAAACCTGCAACTGTTGAAACAGTCATGGCGAGAGAACATTTTGCATACCAAGAAGGACAAGCAGTTTTCAAATTTGCGGTAAAAGGTATGGCCGATGTAAGTGCGGAACTATTGGAAAGAAACGGACTAACCGGCGAAGATGTAGCATGGTTGGTTCCACACCAAGCAAACCTTCGTATCATTGATGCGACTGCCAATCGCATGGGACTCCCCAAAGAAAAAGTAATGATCAATATTCAGAAATATGGTAATACTACGGCAGCAACATTACCTCTCTGTTTATGGGATTGGGAAAAGCAATTGAAAAAAGGAGATAATATCGTCCTTGCTGCATTTGGCGGCGGATTTACCTGGGGAGCGACTTGGGTGAAGTGGGGATATGATGGGAAATGATTTTGTGAAAGGTGAAAAGTGAAAGGTGAAATGGTATTTTATTTCACTTTTCACCTTTCACTTCACCGCCTCTTAAAGACAATATAATCCGTCTGCGGTATCCTCTCCACTCCTAGTTGACGTAAAATAGTGGTAACCTGCCCACGATGATAAGTACCGTGATTGGTCAAGTGCATGATAATGTCTGATAAAGGTTGAAGAAAACGCTGTCCTTTCATATTTTTATAAGGCAATGAAGCACTCAACATATCTTCTGTTGCCTGTTCAACAAATTGCTCCCACTGTTTATTCTGATGCAATAACCCATTACTGATGTCTTTCATACTGGGATGAAAAGTCAAACTCGGCATCACAATATTCTCATGCATTTGTACACGCTGCCACCAAGCACTGGACGCATCCCACATATGCAAAAAGGTTTTGTGTAAGGAAGAAAAACTGCTTACGATTTCCCGATTTTGTTCCTCCGGTGACAATTGAACTGCAAGATTCAATAATTGTTCGTTGGCCCACCCTTCATAAGCCGTATAAGAGAGTAGTATTTGCTTCATTTTCGTCTTACATTTGATAGTACGGAATTAATTATCCCTTCAATTTACAAAGAATGTCTGAAAAATTTTCATTAAAAGGAATCAGTTCAACGGCCATGCATGCTGCCGGACATAACAATGCAGAAGATGCACATTTGACACCCATTTTTGCCACTTCCACTTTTACATTTGATACAGCGCAAGATGGAATGGACCGTTTTGCTGGTTCTGATAAAACTAAAGTATACAGTCGCTGGGGAAATCCCACTTTCACTGCAGCAGAAGAAACCATCGCAGCACTGGAAGCATTTGGTTTGAAAGACGAAAATGGACAGCCATTACAATTAAAAGCGTTATTGCATTCGAGTGGACAAGCAGCAATGTCTACCTTATTCCTGAGTAATTTAAAAACCGGAGATGCCATCTTATCTCATTATTCATTGTATGGTGGTACCCAAGAGTTGATGACCAAAGTATTGGCAGCTACAGGGATCGAAGTGATCATTGTGGATATGCGTGATTTAAATCTTGTAACAGAAGCGCTCCGTAAATATCCACAGATCAAACTTGTACACATAGAAACACCCGCAAATCCAACCATACAATGTGTGGATATAGCTGCAGTTACCAGCTTAGCGAAATCAAAAAACTTGATCGTAAGTGTAGATAATACTTTTGCCACCCCTTATTTACAACAGCCTTTTAAATTTGGTGTCGACTATGTATTTCATTCTACCACAAAATTTCTGAATGGACATGGTACTGCTATTGGAGGCGTTCTTCTAGGTAAAGACATCGAAAAAATGAGAACCTCTGTTTGGAAATGGCATGTATTATTGGGTGGTAACAGTAATCCATTTGATGCCTTTCTATTGATACAAGGGATCAAGACGCTTGAGATCCGAATGGAACGCCATTGCGCCAATGCACAAGTAGTTGCAGAATTTCTCAAAAAACATCCTTCCATTGCTCAGGTTAATTTTACCGGTCTTCCCTCGCACCCCGATCATGATTTATGCAAAAAGCAAATGAGACTACCCGGTGCCGTGATGAGCTTTGAATTAAAAGGTGGATTAGAGGCAGGAAAAAAATTCATCAACAAATTACAGATGTGTGTACGTGCTATTTCATTGGGAACAGTTGATACATTGGTGTCTCATCCCGCAAGCATGAGTCATTTTGGTATCCCAAGAGAAGAACGTATCAAATATGGCATTACTGATGGCTTGATCAGAATGAGTGTAGGCATTGAAAATATTGAAGATATTATTCATGATCTCGATCAAGCATTACAATAAATCATTGTAATAAAAATTGCAGTCCTAAGACATATAACCTTAAAAACAACCATATGAGAAAATTTCTCCTGGTAGCAGTAACAGTTTTTGCCTCTGTTACCTATGCACAAAAAAAGACCTTACTGGCCGTTCAGCAAGATCGTTTTGCAGGTTTGGATACCATTTTTGAGCGTGTTTTGAAAGATCAGTTAGCAGCAGGATTTGCAGTTGCAGTTGTAGAAAAAGATAAGATCATTTATGCGAAAGGATTTGGATATCGCGATTATGAGAAAAAATTACCGGTAACTCCGAATACCCTTTTTGCCATTGGAAGTTGTACAAAGGCCTTTACTTCTTCATTATTAGGCATACTTCAAAAAGATCACAAAATAGATTTTGATGAACCTGCCATTAAGTATTTGCCTGGTTTGAAATTTTACAATGAGAATATGGATAAGCAAATCTCTATCCGTGATATGATGAGTCACCGTACGGGATTGCCGAGACATGATTTCTCATGGTATCTGTTCAAAACAAAATCAAGGGATAGTCTTTTACAAAGAATAAGATACCAACAACCAACATTTGGTATCCGTGAGAGATGGCAGTATAACAACTTTATGTTTCTCACCCAAGGCATGATTGCAGAAAAAATCACTGGTAAAAGTTGGGAAGAAAATATCAAATCCCACATTCTTCAACCTTTGGGTATGAACAGAACCAACTTGACCATCGATGAATTCATGAAAGATCAAGATGCCGCTATTGGATACGGCTTGAAAAAAGATAGCATCATTGATAAACTAGACTATTACAATATTGGTGCAATGGGACCTGCGGGTAGCATCAATAGCAGTGTGAATGAAATGGCGAAATGGGTCATCACATGGATCAATAAAGGCAGTTATCAAGGAAAAGAGATCATACCTGCAGGTTATATTAGTAATGCAATGGCTGCTCAAATGGTATCAGGGCCCGGTCTGCCATCCAAAGAAAGACCTGATGTGTTTTTATCAAGTTATGGAATGGGTTGGTCACTCTCTTCTTATAAAGGTCATTATCGAGTGGAACATGGTGGCAATATTGATGGATTCTCTGCAAGCACAAGTTTCTTCCCTACAGACAGTATCGGAATCATTGTTTTGACCAATCAAAATGGATCCTCTGTTACTGCTATCGTACGTAATGTTATGGCAGACCGTTTGTTGAAACTACCTTTCTTTGATTGGAATAAAGATATTCTTGAAACGAATAGAAAAGCTAAAGAAGCTGCTAAAGCAGCCGAAAAAACTGTCAGTTCGAATCAGCAAAAAAATACAAAGCCTTCTCATCCACTCAAAGGATATGAAGGTATCTATACACACCCCGGTTATGGGAGTATGGAAGTGATTGAGCAAAATGATTCATTGTTTGTACATATCCATGATAATGATCCTGCATGGCTAAAACATTTTCACTACGATGTATTCCAACCTTACAATGTTGGCAAGACGGGTAAACCGGATACCACCGAAAATAGCCAGTTACGTTTTCAGTTCTTTATGAATGAATCAGGTGATATCAATTCACTCTCACTAAAACTTGAACCAACAATCGATCCACTATCGTTCAAAAAAACACCAAGAACTATCAAAACTTCTGCGGATGAACTCCAGAAATTTGCCGGAGAGTATGAGCTTGGTGGTGCTGTGGTTAAAATATCCGTTAAGAATAATACACTGTTCGCATTGGTTCCAGGTCAGCCGGAGTATGAATTATCAGCTATAGGAAACAATAGATTCGCTATTAAAATTTTAACCGGATACTTTGTCGCATTTGATGTGAATGGAACTGATGTATCACAACTAACATTCCAGCAACCAAACGGGAACTTTGTTGCGAAAAGAAAAAAATAAAATATTTATCGATTGAGTATGAATATTCAGATCAGAAGAGCAGAAAAAAAAGATTGCGCCAGACTACTAGAGTTGATCCATGAATTGGCTTTATATGAAAAAGCCCCTGAAGAAGTCACTGTTACCCTTAAACATTTTGAAACAAGTGGCTTTGGTGAAAATCCTGTCTGGTGGGCATTTGTAGCTGAATTTGATGGAAAAGTGGAAGGCTTTGCTCTGTATTATATTCGTTATAGCACTTGGAAAGGACAATGTTTGTATCTGGAAGATTTTCTGGTAACGGAAAGACTTCGTGGACAAGGTGCAGGAAAATTACTGTTTGACCGTTTGATAGAGGAAGCCAAAGAAAAAGGATTCAAACGAATGGTATGGCAAGTATTGGAATGGAATGAGCCTGCCATCAATTTCTACAAAAAATACAAGGCAACTTTAGATCCTGAATGGGTGAATGGAATTCTTGATTTATAGTGTAGTTGACAGTTGTTAGTTGACAGTTGACAGGAAAAACTTTTTTCTCTCTTCTGTCAACTGTCAACTAACAACTATCAACTTACCCTTAGCTCACCCCCTCCACCACTGCTTCCTTATAAATTTTCTGTACCAACCCCTGCAATACTTTACCCGGACCTGCTTCTGTGAAATTCGTAGCTCCTTCTGCTACCATTGCTTGAACACTTTGCGTCCATTTAACAGCACCTGTCAATTGATCGATCAGATTTTGTTTGATGAGTTCAGGTTGAGTAATACCGGCTGCAGCAACATTTTGATATACCGGACAAATAGGTTGATGGAATGTAGTGGCTTCAATAGCTGCGGCCAATTCTTCCCGTGCAGGGGCCATCAACGGACTATGAAATGCACCACCAACAGGTAATACCAATGCTCTTTTAGCACCTGCAGCTTTCATCCTTTCGCAAGCAATTTCGATTCCTTTTACTGAGCCGCTGATCACTAATTGTCCCGGACAATTATAATTAGCTGCTACTACCACTTCACCTGTTTCTGCCTGAACTGTTGCACAGATCTCTTCTACTTTAGCATCATCCAAAGCCAATACTGCAGCCATGGTAGAAGGAACCAGCTCACAAGCTTTCTGCATCGCCTTAGCACGAATACTTACAAGTTTTAGTGCATCTTCAAAACTCAATGTCTGATTCGCTACCAACGCGGAAAACTCACCCAATGAATGTCCGGCAACCATATGAGGTGTAGGAGATTCAATAGTTCTATAAGCTACTACGGAATGTAAAAAAACAGCTGGCTGTGTAACATTGGTTTGCTTGAGTTCTTCATCAGTACCATTGAACATGATATCACTGATACGAAACCCAAGTATATCATTTGCATTTTCGAATAGTCGTTTAGCCGACGCATTGGATTCATACAAATTCTTACCCATTCCACTGAACTGAGATCCCTGACCCGGGAATATGTAGGCATGTTTATTCATAATGCTCGTTTTACTAAACGCAAAAAAACCTAATCCTGATGATATCCCAAATTTATTTTTACTGGAAGCAGCCACTAATACACCGGTACCGGAACTTTATACTTGACCAACAAGTTTTTGTATTCAGGTAATTTGTACAATGGTTCAAGATCTGCGTCATGTAACATATGTTCAAAATCTGTATAACCTGTTTGAAGCGAGAGTTCCAAATATTCGAATGCTTTTGAAAAATTACCCAAAGTGGTATAAATACAAGCTGCATTATGGTACTCATCAGCCAAAGCACCAATTTTAGCACTTGCATCAATGATCATTTTTTTGATAAAGCGCTCAGCTGTTATTTTATCGCCCATAGCTGCTGCTGCATATGCATAATTGGATGATGTATCTTTCTTTTGTGATCCGCTAATAGTATAAGCCATAGCTTTTTGATAATTACCATTAGCAAGATCAGTTTGCTTCATACCTATCTTAAACACATCACCTAAAGCTTTGTAATTATTATATCCGGGTCTTAATGCAATTGCATTTTGTATATCTAATAAAGCACCTTGAGGATCGTTATTCGAAAGTTTGAACTGACCTCTTTCCAAATAAAACGAAGCCCTTTGTGTAGAATCTTTAATACCGATCGAAAAAGCTTTGTTATAATTTTTCAAAGCCTCCACCTTATCATTTTTGAGTTTATACAGATACGCTTTATCCCAATAAAGAGTGGCGTCATTGGGAGAAATGACGATAGCAGCATCAATAGCTTCCATTGCCTTATTGAATTTCAAATATCTTCTTTCATGTATATAATAATCCAAATAACAGTTTACCCGATCAGTTTTTGCACTAAGCAATGCCAAAGCTTTTTTATAGTCTGCGGTAGCAGCTTCATAGTCTTTATCAATTTCCGATCTGATTTTTCCTAAATTCCAAAAAACAAAACCACTTTTGTTATCGTATTTTAACGACTTCAAGTAGCTGGTTTTAGCCTCATCATAGTTTCTACTATCAAAATAAATAGCTCCAAGCACCAGATAACTTGAAGCCAGCTTAAGTGTATCATTATTATTTTTTGCTCTACCATCAAGCAGCTTAACTATTTCTAATATATCTTTTTTGCAGAGCTCATAATTCTTATTGTCAAGGTACATCGCCGCTCGTTCATAAAGGGGGTCAACATTTTGTCTATTTTTTGATATAGACAGCTCCAAATCATCAAAAATCTCTTTGGTTGTATAAGAATAGTATTTGCTTTTTACAAGTGCTCTTTTGAAATATAGATCAGACAGTTCGGTATTACTTGTGGTAAGTTTAATGATTTCAGAGTATGTTGAAACTGCATTGTTGAATTCTTTGAGTTGTACATAACCCACAACAAGCTTTTCTAAAAAAGCTTTATTTTTTGAAAAGCCATAATTGTCCCTCATTTTTTCCATATCGTCAACTGCATAATCATAATCACCGGCATCATAATAAGCATAAGCTCTTAGTTCATAAAGCCTGCCTGTCGATGAATTGTCATTCGAATAATATGACATGGCCTTCGTAGCATCACTGATTGCCAAGGCGTAGTTCTTTTTATTCTTATACCCAATCGCCCTCCACCAATATGCTTCTCCATTCAAAGCCACATTCAATGATAGTGTCGCAGCATTGATGATACCATCATTATCACCCCTTTCATTAGCTGTTCTTGCTTGTTTATTATAATCGGCAGCTGTTTGTCCAACAGATAAATAAGAAAACAATGAAAAAACTATTACAGAAAAGAGCCTTGATGTTATGGGTTTCATAATCTCAGATTTGATCATAAAAGTATCGCTAATTGAGGCGAAAATTGTACCTATTAGGAGGTATTTTAAACAAAAAAAGCAGCTTTCGCTGCTTTTTCTCATTGTACTTTTTTTCTAAAACTCCGTTTTCAGTTCTAAATATTTCAAAAATTCTTCCTTCGTTTTTTCTTCTTTGAATTTACCACCATAAAAAGCTGTGATGGTTGAAGATGTATCGTCTTCCACCCCTCTGCTGGCCACACACAAATGTTTGGCATCTATGACTATCGCAACATCTTCTGTACCCAGATCTTTCTGCAATTCTTTACCAATTTGCATCGTCAATCTTTCCTGTACTTGCGGACGTTTTGCAAAATACTCTACTAGTCTATTCAACTTACTTAATCCAATCACTTTACCATTACTGATATAAGCTACATGCGCCTTACCAATGATCGGTACAAAATGATGTTCGCAGTTGCTATAGAAGGAAATATTCTTCTCAACCAGCATCTCATTGTACTTGTATTTATTATCAAACAATGCGATGGCAGGTTTATTTGCAGGATTCAATCCTTGAAATATTTCTTTCACATACATCTTTGCTACACGACGAGGTGTACCTTTCAAACTATCATCCGTAAGATCTAGTCCTAAAGTTTCCATGATGGCACGGAAATGTACTTCGATCTCAGAGATCTTCTGTTCATCTGTTTTTTCAAAAGCATCAGCACGCATCGGAGTATCCACCGATGTACTGATATGATCATCACCCATGTCATCTATATGCATATCACTCAATTCAATTTGTTCTCCGTTAAGCCGGATATTCAACAAAGTTTCGTTCTGTTTCATACAATCTGATTTTTAAGTCCAATTCCTTATCCAGCTTAGCGCGCAACAAGTTGTAAATGACTATGGCAATATTTTCAGCCGTAGGATTGAGTGTTGCAAACTCAACTGTATCCAGATTTAAATTTTTATGATCGAATTTATTTAATACTTCTTCCTTGATAAGGTCGCTCAGCACTTTCATATCTAACACATAACCTGTCTCAGGGTTCGGAATACCCGTAACCTTCACGATTAGTTCATAATTATGTCCATGAAAGTTGGCATTATTACACAAGCCAAATACTTCCTTATTCTTCTCTGCAGACCAATTTGAATTATGCAAACGATGGGCTGCATTAAAATGTTCCTTCCTATATACCGCTACTTTATTCTCCATTCTTTTTTTGCCATTTTGAAACCGGCATCAGATACCTAGTCATCTTCCGTTGCGTCGCACACTTCAACGGCAATAACACAGGTGTTCATTTACTATTTAATATCAAGTGATTCAGTTAACAATGGTCTGGCACTGTTTCAGAAGTGTGCTGATCAAGTGGCCTGACAGTTCGAGAGCCTATACATTGGTAACAGAGCTTGAATGTCTTTTCAGTCCATAGACCATGATTAATGATCTATTTTATATCCTACCTATCATTCAGGTATGTTCGACATCCTGAATACAAAGGTACATACGGATATAATAACACTACAGATGTTATTTTGTTTAGAAATTACCCGAGAAAGTATAAACAGTTTAAATACGAGGGGTTTACCGGGCTAAAGTGTCTCCAACAATCTATAATAACCCATTAAGCCATTAGCCAAAATACTCTACATAGATCCTAGGCGTCTCATACAACTTAATACAGTGAAGTTGAACCTGTTGCGGCAAATGTGGTTGCAGTTGTTGCCAGATAGCAATGGCCAGATTTTCGGTACTGCAAAGCTGATCTTTCATAAAATCCACATCCATATTCAGGTTCTTATGATCCAATTTGTCGATCACATGCTCTTTGATGAGTTTACTGAGCTTTTTCACATCATATAGAAAACCGGTATCCGGATCAGGATCGCCTTTAACCGTTACATAAAGATCATAGTTATGCCCATGCCAGTTTTCATTGGCACAAACTCCAAAAACTTCCTCATTACGCTCTTTTGTCCAACGGGGATTGTACAGCTTATGTGCTGCATTAAAATGTTCCTGTCGCGTTAAATACACCATGCTTCCTCAAAAAATTTCGGCAAAGGTAATGAAGTTGATTTGTAACTCCTTGCATTCACCTTGGGAGATTTGTACAACTCATTGATTTACAAAGATCAAGGTCATAAATCAAAATATGGAACTAAGTTGTTTCCTTAGTATTTTTAGGCAGTTAATCCACCACACCTTTAAATAGCTTTCATGCGAATTATCATCACTGCAGCCACCGTTGGGGAATGGATGCCCGGCTTTTTAAATATGAACGCTTTATATACCGGCGAAAGTCAAAGGTTAAAAGTGAGATTTCATCAGTCCGGGGTTGGAATGCTGGCTAGCGCTGTTTCATTGACAAGACTTGTATCCGAAGAAAAACCTGATCTGATCATCCAAGTAGGAATCGCGGGGTGCTTTGATAAAAGAATGTCATTGGGTAAAGTGGTAGTGGTGAAAGATGAAGTATTGGGTGATATGGGAGTAGAAGAAGACGGTAAATGGAAAGATATTTTTGATTTGAAACTGGAAAAAAGCAGTTACCACCCTTTTGAAAAAAGAAAACTTCCCAACCCCTGGTTGAATACCTATAACCTGTTAAAACTTCCAGAGATAAGTTCAGTAACAGTAAATGAGATCAGTACCAAACCCGAAAGAATTGAACAACTGACCAAAAAATATGGCGCTGTTATTGAATCCATGGAAGGAGCGGCACTCCATTTTATTTGCCGTGAAGCTAATATTCCCTTCATCCAATTCCGGGCCATATCGAATTATGTCGGCGAGCGTAACAAAGCCAACTGGAAAATGAAAGAAGCCATTGATGCTTTGAATGATGTTTTGGTGAGGTATGTTGATCGACTCTATAAGATTAAGTGAATTGTGAGTAAAAGCATACCCAAAACTATTCACAATTGACCATTCACCATTCACGACTAACTACTCACTATCTTTGCCCTATGACACTCACGCTCGGCTTCTCCCCTTGCCCCAATGATACTTTCATTTTTGACGCATTGGTCAATGGTAAAATTGATACAGGTGGGATTTCATTTGATGTGGTATTAGAAGACGTTCAAACTTTGAATCAATGGGCTATTGAAGGAAAGCTGGATATCTCAAAAATCAGTTATGGGGTATTGCCATTGGTTTTGCAACAATATAAAGTTTTAAATAGTGGTGGTGCTTTAGGTAAAGGTGTAGGCCCACTTTTGATCACAAAACATCAAACATTAACCTTAGAAGAAGTAAAGAATGCCAAGATTGCCATTCCGGGTATCAATACTACTGCTCATTTACTTTTTTCAATGGCTTTTCCTTTCGCAAAAAATAAAAGTTTTCATGTCTTTCATGAGATCGAAGACTTGGTACTGAGTGGACAAGTTGATGCCGGCGTGATCATTCATGAAAACAGATTCACTTATCAGCAAAAAGGACTACACAAGATCATGGACCTTGGGGACTATTGGGAACAGCAAACCGGGGTTCCTATTCCACTGGGTGGTATTGTAGCACATAATAGATTGATCGATAGTGTTGCTTTACAAGTGAATGATCTGATCAAAAAAAGTGTGGAGTACGCATTTTCGCATTATCCTGAAGTAGCCGACTACGTTAAAGAAAATGCACAAGAAATGAGTGAAGAAGTGATGCGTCAACATATCGATCTATACGTAAATGAGTTCTCCATCGACTTGGGTATCCAGGGAAAACAAGCAGTCTCTACGCTCTTGAATATTGCACAACCTGATATCTTAAACAAAGAAGGCAGTTCGGTTTTCTTATCAAACCGCTAATACTTTTTTATTTATTTTCTTACAGGATTCTCGCATCTTTCAGTAAAATTGAGCTCATGAGCACTTTACTAAAAGACCTGTACTCACAAACTTTTTACAATCAACTCTCTATTCCGTTAAAAACAACTATTCCGGGATTTGATAAAAAATCTTTTCTGCATCAAATATTCATCCCGGCATTTGAGGAGTATGAGCTGAAAGAAAGAATGGCTCACACTGCCCATGTTTTACATCAATTTTTACCTAAGGACTATACAAAAGCAGCTCCACTCCTAAATGAACTCATAGAAGCTATTAAAAAAGAGGGCCCCATTGCTGGTAGCATCGAATATCTTTTCTTACCGGAATACATTTATCTGTATGGCTTGGAGCACTACAAAGAATCAGTACAGGCTATGGAACAAGTGACACAGTTTATTACTTGCGAATTTGCAGTCAGACATTTTATAGTTCGCTATGAAGAAAAAATGATCCCTCAAATGTTGAAATGGTCTACACACAAGAGCAGACATGTACGCAGGCTTGCTACAGAGGGTTCTAGACCTCGTTTGCCATGGGCCATGGCTTTACCCAAACTGAAAAAAGATCCAACACCGATTTTGCCGATCCTTGAAAATTTGAAACAGGATAGTTGTGAAATAGTAAGAAGAAGTGTAGCCAATAACCTGAATGATATTTCAAAAGACAATCCTAAAACAGCAATTGACATCGCAAAAAAATGGAAGAACATAAGTTCGGAAACAGACGCCATCATCAAACATGGTCTTCGAACATTATTGAAAGCAGCTCACCCTGAGGTATTGAAATATTACCAGCTTGATGCTAAAAACGTATCGATCGAACAATTTCGAATCAAGAACAAAAAAGTAAAAATTGGTGACTATCTTGAATTTGAAGCAACCATCTTCAATACCGGGAAACAGAAACAATATATAAGGTTAGAATATGCCATTCATTATTTACGGAACAATGGTACGCTTTCAAAAAAAGTATTTAAGATTTCAGAGCGCGATATTGCAGGAGGAGAAAAATGGATGGTTTCAAGAAGACAAAGTTTCAAGCTGATCACAACAAGAGCATTTTACAAAGGTGTGCAACAGGTTTCAATCATTGTAAATGGCACAGAGAGTAAAAAGCTTTCCTTTGAATTGGTTTAGATCAACCTAGAAACGAATACACAAAGAAGCAGTTAAAAAAGTATTGTTTGAAACAATACCATTTGAGCTGACGAATATAGGTTGAGCAGAACTAAATTTTCTAGCTTCTATTCGGAAACAAGAAGATTGGCTCATCAAGAAATCATAGTTGAAAGAATATCCGGCAGTTTGAAAACCCTTAGGCAATGGATAATCAATGATGACTCCATTTACATCTCTGTAATATTCGAATCTACCTGCTATGCGATGACGATGGGATATATTAAAGCCTATGATTCCTACAGGAGTGTACCAAGAGTCCATTCTAGTAGGATCATTTCTTTTTTCTTCCCATCCCATATCAAATCCCCCGATCAAAGACCATCGATCATTAATCTTCCAGTTAGCGTAAAGATTATGAAAGTACCTGTTACGTTTTACAGTTGTATATCGATCATCGCCAATGAAAGAACTACTATTCAACGTGAGTGAAGTAGTAGGCTTATATGTAATCTGATGCCCAAAGGCCGGATTAAATTCTTCGCCGAATCGGATGCTTTTTTGCCATCCATTCACACATAAAACTGCCAGATACCATTTTTCATCTAAGGAAGTATATGATAGTTTGAAGCCTGACTCATAATAAGGCGAATTGTCTGCCATCATACTTCTTGTGAGTGTTAATTGATCAGCACCAATAGCAGACTCAAATCCAATGTGTGACGGAAATATTCCTGCATCAAGCCAGAGCTGTTTTTCTTTACTAAGCTTAACACCTAATGATGCTTCAAATACTTGGCCCCAAACAGCATCTTCTGCTTCAAGATTATCATCCATATAAGTACCTGTCGCCAAAGCCAATGATGAACGAAACCCTTTTGACTGATAAGACACTCTACCCATTAACAGGTTCAATGAAAGTTGCTGGTATCTATTATAAGAATAAAGAAATGGAAGTTTTTGCTCTGTGGGAGGTTGATTGAAATTGTGACTATAATAAGTCTCGGAATAAGCACTCCATACAAAATTTGATTTCGTACTATCCTGCTGCGCTTGAGCGCTAACAGAGATCAATAATACTATAATCCATAAACGATACATGTTATTTGTATATCTACCCTTAGACCATCTCACTTAATTCAAGCCAACGAAGTTCTTTTTCTTCCAATTCTTGTGTAATGACTGTCATTCTTTCACTAAGTTTTGAAATTTCTTCAAAGGGAAGATCTCCCCTGCTCATCTGCTCTGTGATCTTTATTTTCTCTGCTTCGAGTGCAGGCAATTCTTTCTCCAGCAATTCAAATTCACGCTTCTCCTTAAAACTCATTTTTTTCTTAGAAGCAACTGTTTCGCTTTTCGCCTCTATCTTTTCTTCTTTCAACTGCTTACTTTCCGCTGTCAACTCCTCTCTGGCTTCCTGCTCTTTCATCCAGATTCTGTACTGTGTATAGTTACCGGGGTAATCACGTACTTCGCCATTACCCTCAAATACAAACAAATGATCCACCAAGCGGTCCATAAAATAACGATCGTGCGACACGATCAAAACACAACCCTGGTATTCACTCAAAAAGTTCTCTAAAACTGCCAATGTGGGAAGATCCAGATCATTGGTAGGTTCATCCAATATTAAAAAGTTAGGATTACGAAATAAAATCGTCAGTAACTGCAGTCGCTTTTTCTCGCCACCACTTAAAGCAGATAAATAAGTATATTGTTTATCAGGAGGAAATAGAAACAGCTCCAGAAACTGTGCTGCACTTAAACTTCCACCTTTAGCCAAAGGGAAACTTTCGGCAAAGGTTTTGACATATTCTATGACGCGTAAATTGTCTTTGATCTGCAGTCCTTGTTGAGAAAAATTACCAAAGATCACTGTTTCGCCAATATTGATTTTACCACTATCAGCAGGTTCAATCAATTGTAGCATATTTAAAAACGTAGATTTCCCAACACCGTTTTTTCCAATCACACCAATACGTTCTCCTTTGGTAAAAGTGTAATCAAATCCTTTTAAGATGGGGAGATCCCCATAGGATTTATATACTTTTTTCATTTCAACGACCTTACCGCCCAATCTGCTCATCTTAACTTCTAACTGAAGTTTGGCATCCTCTATTTTTTGTTTCGCACGTGCTTCTACTTCATAAAAATTATCCTGACGACTCTTGCTTTTTGTGGTTCGGGCTTTGGGCTGTTTGCGCATCCATTCCAATTCCTTACGATATTGATTGCGCGCTTTATCAATGCTAGCTTGCTCGCTTTCTATGCGTGCCGCTTTTTTCTCCATGTAATTTTCATAGTCACCTTTGTAGACATACATGTTCTCTCTCTCAAGCTCCCATATTTCATCACAAACCGCATCTAAAAAATATCGATCATGGGTCACTAACAATAATGTGATATTCTCACCATTGAGGTAATGTTCCAACCATTCAATCATTTCAACATCGAGATGATTCGTAGGTTCATCCATCATCAATAAGGTGTGCTTATGTTCAAAACCAATATCGATCAATGTTTTAGCCAAAGCAACACGTTTCCGCTGTCCACCGCTCAGATCTTTTACAGGATTTTGTAAATGATGGATATTCAGTTTCCCCAATATCTGTTTCACTTTGGCTTCAAAATCCCAAGCACCTAATTCATCCATTTTAGTGATCGCGTCAGCAATAAGATGACCATCTTCTGATTCAGCAGCTGCTTCATAAGCACGTATCGCAGTAATGATAGGATGTTCTAAATGAAAGATGTTCTCTAGTACCGTTTTAGATTCGTCAAATTCAGGTTCTTGTTCGAATAAGGCAACTGTTACTTCCTTATTAACCCAGCACTTACCTTCATCAGCAGTTTCTTGTCCGGCGAGAATTCGTAACAAAGTTGATTTACCCACTCCATTGCGAGCGATCAATGCAATTTTATCACCCTCGTTGATATGAAAGGAAATATTATTGAAAAGGGGATTGATACCATAACTCTTCGTGAGACCTTCAACAGAAACATAATGCATGAAGCAAAGATAGTGAAAGGGGGAGGTGAAAAGTAAAAAGTCAAAAGTGAAAGAGATCAGAATACCCTTTTTTCACTTTTGACTTTTCACTTTTGACTTAGTCTATATTTTCCTAATCCTGATATTCCTGAACCAGGCTTCTCCACCATGGTCTTGCAAAGCAATGTGACCGGATTTTACGCTTCCGTAACTATCCATATCCTTCCATTTGCCGGCAGACTTGTTTTTTTGCCAGGCCTCATCCCATAATTGATATTCAACGATTTTTTTATCGTTCAGCCAATGTTCAACATGACCTTGGTTTACAATAATTCTTGTTGTATTCCACTCACCTGCTGAACGCGTAGCATCTGAGACAGGAGTATTCATGGCGTAATTGGCTCCGGTTTTTTGCCAGTCTTCGAGTTTAGAAGGATAACCTTTATCATCAATCAACTGGTATTCCGGTCCACTATAGTGAGTAGCAGGATACTGCTCTGATACCAGATATAAAATACCACTATTAGCTCCCGATGCGATCTTCCAATCTAACGAAAGTTCAAAATTATCAAACTGTTCTTCAGTGATCAGGTCAGCACGATTTTGACTACCACTTTTATTGCCTTTACAATACAATAGTCCGTCTTGAACCATCCATGAATCGGAAGGTTTGTTTTGAAAAGTCCGCCAGCCCTGTAAGGAGCGACCATTAAATAAATCGGACCAGCTTTTTTGATTTCGATGAGTAGACCTGCTGATGGTGGTAAAAATCGTTTTTTCTTTAGGAGTAGCTCCAACAATGACACCTCCGCTCACGATAAGGCAAGCCTGTAAAAACATATGGTTTGACATGCGCAACAGTTAGTTTGGTGATTGGAAGATAGGGAGAATTTCTTTAAAGTCCATAGTCGATAGCCAATAGCCCATAGAAGATTGCCATTGACAATGGACTATCAGCCATTTGCTATCCTTATCTTTGCTCTATGAAGCAGTTCAATGTACCCGGTGAATACCGGAGCCCACTGATTGGGAGCATTAAGCAGAAAAGAAAAGAGCTGGATAAATTAAAAAAAGATTTTTCTCCTACCTTACTGGACCTTGGTGACCTTCAAATCTATTTGGCACGTCATTTTGGGTTTTGTTATGGGGTAGAAAATGCGATTGAAATTGCTTTTAAAACGATCGAAGAAAATCCCGGGAAAAGAATCTTTCTTTTGAGTGAAATGATCCATAATCCCCAAGTGAATGCCGATCTTTTAGCCAAAGGGGTACAATTTCTTCAGGACACGAAAGGTCAACAACTTATTTCTTTCGATTCGCTGACCAACGAAGATGTAGTGATTATCCCAGCCTTTGGCACCACTTTAGAAATTGAATCCATTTTAGCTGCAAAAGGAATTCCCACAGAAAAATATAATACTACTTGTCCATTTGTTGAAAAAGTCTGGAATAGAAGTGAGCAGATCGCTAAAAAAGGATACAGCATTGTTGTACACGGGAAACCTCAACACGAAGAAACCAGAGCAACTTTTTCACATGCGTCCTACCATACGCCTACTGTAGTGGTGAATGATATGGAAGAAACAGTTGAATTAGCAAAGTATATTACCGGAGAAAAAAATGCCGGTGAGTTCTATACAGCATTCAAGGGTCGCTATTCTGAAGGCTTTGATATTACTAAGGATCTTCAAAAAATAGGTGTAGTTAATCAAACAACCCAACTAGCATCTGACACGCAAGCGATTTCAGATTATCTAAAGAGTGTATTCATTCGCCATTATCAATTAGACGCAACCAATATTGCTGAAAGATTTGCTGACACCAGAGATACACTCTGCTACGCTACCAATGACAATCAAACTGCTGTAACGGGCATGCTAGCCAGTACAGAGGCAGATATTGCGATTGTTATTGGAGGTTATAATAGCAGTAACTCATCACATCTGGTAGAACTTTGTGAAGAAAAATTGACCACGTATTTTATTGATGCGGCTGATAAGCTTATCGATCAACAAGAAATCCTTCACAGAAATTGGAAAACCAAAGAGTTGATCACCATAAAAAATTATTTACCGAACAAAACCCCTCTTCGTATCCTGATGACCAGTGGCGCCAGTTGCCCTGATGCGGTTGTTGAATCAGTTATACGAAAACTCGCAAGTTTTTATAGTGTTGAAGAAGAACTTGAAACTTATACTTATCCATCATGAATTGGATAATTCTGATCATAGCCGGTTTATTCGAAGTTGGTTTTGCTGCTTGTTTAGGTAAAGCCCGACTAACCAATGGGATGACTGCCATTGGCTGGTATGGAGGCTTTTTAGTTTGCCTGACGATCAGTATGTTATTACTAATAAAAGCCACTCAAGAATTACCTATTGGCACTGCTTATGCAGTTTGGACAGGTATTGGAGCTGTAGGAACTGTAATCATTGGGATTCTTTTCTTTAAAGAGCCTGCAGACTTCTGGCGACTCTTTTTCATCACCACTTTAATAGCCTCAATCATTGGATTAAAAGTCGTTAGCCATTGATTTGTTACACATTTTTAGTGATTTCTACTTACTGAATTATTCAAAAAAGTATTCATTCCTTTTAGAAGTGTATATTTAGTAGTAACTTCTATTCCACGTGAAAGAAAAAAAATCTACCGGCAGCATATTCATCTTTGGTAGCTTTATCGGTATCATAGCTGTAGGCTTACAATTATGGGTAACATTGACTTCAAGAGAAGTTTCCATTCTACACAGCCTTATTCGATTCTTTAGTTATTTCACCATACTTACCAATAGTCTCGTAGCGATTTATTTCACTTGTTTATGGCTTTTCCCATCATCAAAACCAGGGCTGTTCTTTAGCAAATTCAGCACAACTACAGCGATTACTGTTTACATTTTAGTAGTTGGTATTATATACAATTTACTGCTAAGGAATATTTGGCCTGTTACCGGATGGGGTAAAGTTGCAGATGAATTGTTACATAGTGTTATCCCTGTTTACTTTTTGATCTACTGGATATTCTTTACAGAAAAAGAGAAATTACAATGGAAACATGCATTGCCTTGGCTGTATTATCCACTGGCATATCTTGTTTACACTTTGATTAGAGGAACCATAACACATACATACCCCTACCCCTTCATCAATGTTATTAAATTAGGATATCCACAAGCACTGATCAATTGTTTGGGAGTTGGATTGGTATTCTATGGTCTTTTTTTGATTATGATTGTCATCAGTAGAAGAATAAAATCTCCCAAATAAAAAAGTATAGCCATACTTTCTAGATATGGCTATACTACAATCTTATGAATATTCACAATGCCCCTTCCCGTTCTAAGGGAATACCTCTTCCATAGTGCTTATTAATCATCTTCCATTTTGTTCTTTAGCTTTCCTAAAAGACTATAAGCATTTTTGAGCACCACTCTTTGCGTTTTCCAATCAAGATTGGCCTTGGTTTTCAATTCTACCATCTGCTCATTTGTAACACCAATTTCAACCTCTATCATTTCAAATCGACTCGAATCTTTTGCTATAAACAAATAAGGTTTACTTTGATAACGCACCAATGCCGATCCCGGTACAGCTAACGTTTTCTTATTGTCTAATTCAAAACTACCATTTAAAAACATTCCGGGTAATAACTCATGATTGGCATTTTCAAAATGACAATGCACCAATCCTCCCCTATTTTCATCTACATTTCTAGTGACAAGAATTACATCTACTTCATATTTTTTCCCGGGTCTGTCTGCTAAAGACACAGTAGCCTTCATCCCCTTTTTTATTTGCATGATATCTTTTTCAAAGACAGTGAGTGCAGCATGTATATCATCCGGATCTACAAGCTCAAATAATACATCTGCCGGGTTAACATACTTTCCAATATTCACATTGACTTTCGTTACATATCCATTGATCGGAGATCTTAAGCTAATGGTACGTGTAATCGTATTGACGGATAATTTTTCAGGATCGATCCCAACGATTCGTAACTTTTCTTCTAGTGAACGTATCAATACCTGCTGTGTTTTAAATTCAGCTGATGCTTGTTGGTAGGTTTTCTTACTGGCCGCATCCTGATCACTTAATTCTTTTTGACGAGATAAATCCACACTTAAAAATTCCATTTTTGCTTTTGCCATCAAATAGTCTTGCTGCAACTGCACATAACTCTGGTCTTCAAGCATGGCAATCACCTCACCTTTTTTCACCCCCATACCCGGCAATAAGTGAGAACTTTTCAAATACCCGCCTAGCGGAAAGCTAACAGACACCATACCCTGTGGTGGAACATCCACTACACCATTCACTTTGATAGAGGCGTGCATATTTGTTTCAACAGGGTATCCAATAGCGATATCTGCATTTTTTAATTGTTCAGCATTGAGCTCAACAATGGTTTCCTGCTCTTCTTCCTTCGCAACTTCTGTCGCTTCTTTTTCTTTTGATCCGCATGACAGCATTACTACTATCACTACGAAGTTTACAATATATTTTTTCATACGATAGCTTATCAATTCTTTTGTAATAAATAATCCAGCTGAATCTCATTCAACTGATGATCTCTTTGTGTATCGGCATATTGCATCTGAATCCCAAGTGCTTGATTGATCAATGTCGCCCATTCAATGTAACCAATCTGTCCATTTTTATAGTTCAGATTAGCCGTAGCAATAATAATATTAGATTGGAGCAAAGCGCTGTTCTTATAATAAGATAGCACAGTACTAAACTTCTCTCGATGCTGTAATGCCTGCTCTAACTCGGTTTTTAAGCGCAATGATGTGATATTGGTGTTAGCTCGATTAACCTGTTCCTGAACATTGGCGGCTTCTACTCTTGCCTTCTGTGCTTTGTTAAAAAAAGGAATAGATACCCCTAAAGTCAGCGAAGAAAAACGATCTCCGGCCGTGAAGAATCGCTCGGATCTGTTTTTATATTCCATCCACCCCATCAAAGATTGATTATTATATCCCACCAACCATTCCGGTCTTAGTTTTGCTTTTGCCAACTGTGTTTCTGCCTCTGCTTGCTGCTCCTGCGCTTTATAATACTGTAGCTCAGGATGCTCTTTCAATAATGCCGTATCATACAATTGTTGAGAAGCTATTAACTCATCAGCAGGCATGACAACAATCTTATCTTGCAATAAAAGCGAAAGCTCTAACTGTATGGCTTTACAATCAGAAATATTCATCAATAACAATTGCTTGTTTTGCAACACTTGATTGTCAAGGGTCGTTTTCTCCAGAAGATTAGATTCACCCTTTTCAAAACGAAGTTGAGCTACTCTTTGAAAATTACCATAAACACTATCAGCCCGTTCTAATATTTTTTTTCTTGCCATGAGGTATTGGAGTTCCAGATATAATTGTCGAACCATTTTTTCCAATACCTGTTGCTGAATGACCGTATTAGCTGCAGCAGTATTTAAATAACTATTCAACACTGATTCTTGTTTACGATACACTACACCTGCGGAAAAAGGTTGAAGTATTGAGACCCGTGAATCAAAATTGAAGCTATTATAATTACCAAGCTCAGTAATGAACTGTGTTTTAGGAATATCCCTCGCTGCCCCTTTCAATGCTGCAAAGTATTTTTCCTGTAGCTGACTTACTTTTAGTATGGGTGATTTCTCTTTCACCAAAGTCAACAATTTATCCAGCTTCATGGTTTGCACTTCCTGAGACTGCGCCGACCAAGTCGAGAATAACATAATAATAACCAGTACAGATTTCATAGGTACCTGGATCTTTTTCTTTTCAAATAAAAGATACAATGACGGCAATACAAACAAGGTAAGTAAAGTAGCAGATAAGAGCCCCCCTATAACTACTGTAGCCAAAGGTCTTTGTACCTCTGCACCTGCTCCGTTGCTGAGTGCCATAGGCAAAAATCCTAATGATGCAACAGCTGCGGTCATTAATACCGGCCTTAGTCTCGTTTCCGTAGCCATACTGATCACATCAGTGATCGATAAAGAGCTATTTTCTTCTTTGAGTCTATTCATTTCTGTTATTAATACAATACCATTCAAGACTGCAACACCAAATAGTGCGATAAATCCGATCCCTGCTGAAATACTAAAAGGCATATCTCTTATCCATAACGCAAATACACCACCGATCGCCGACAATGGGATGGCAGAAAAAATAAGTAAGCAGTATTTGAATTTTCTAAACGCAAAAAACAACATTACAAAAATCAGTAAGAGTGCTGCAGGTACAGCAATTGATAAACGTTTGGTTGCTTGTTGCAAATTTTCAAACTGCCCACCATAAGTAGTATAATAGCCTGCCGGTAGCTGTACTTGCTTTTTTACTTTATTCTGGAGTTCTTCAACAATGGATTGTACATCTCTCCCTCTTACATTAAAACCGATCGTGATTCTTCGTTGTGCATCTTCTCTTTGTATTTGATAAGGACCTTCTTGAATCGACACATTCGCTAATGTATTGAGCGGCACTTGTTGTCCATTGGGAAGCTCTATCAGAAGATCTTCAATCTGCTCCGCATCATTACGTTGTGCATCGTTCAATCGTATCACCAGATCAAAGCGCCTGTCATTCTCGAAGATTTGTCCGGCTATACTTCCCGCATAAGCTGCTTGCACAGCCATATTCACATCTGAGATATTTGCACCATATCGGGCAATGGCTTCTCGATTATAGGTGATCACCAGTTGAGGAATTCCCGTGACCGTTTCTATGAAAAGGTCTTTCGCACCATCAACAGTTCCGATCACTTCTCCAACAGCAGCTGCATATCTGGCTAGACTATCCAAATCATCACCAAATATTTTACAAACTACGTCTTGTCTGGCACCTGTCATCAATTCATTGAAGCGCATTTGTACCGGATACTGAAAACCGGTAGTTACACCTGGAACTGATTCAACACGTTCTCCCATTTTCTCTGCTAATTCATCAAAGGACTTTGCGCTTGTCCATTCTTTTTTATCCTTTAAAACAATGATCATATCCGCAGACTCAATAGGCATTGGGTCTGACGGAATTTCACCGGTGCCGACCTTTGTAACGATTTTCTCGATCTCGGGAAACTCTTTCAATAAAATCTTTACTGCCTTCTGACTCTCTTGCAAAGTGGTTGTGAGTGAGGACCCTGTAAGTACTCTAGTTTCAACGGCAAAATCACCTTCTTCTAGTTTCGGTATAAACTCTCCGCCTAATGAGGATAACACTAAGACTGCTGCTGCAAACATTACAACAGCTGACCCAATAATAATACCGGGCGCTTTCATAGAACGGTACAACAGCGGTTTATACCATTGTTGTAAACGTTGCATCATTCTGTCTGAAATATTCTCTTTGTGACCTTGCTTCCTGCTTAAAAAGAAGGCACTCATCATCGGAACATATGTCAGTGATAGAATAAAGGCTCCAAGAATTGCAAATGAAACCGTTTGTGCCATCGGCTTAAACATCTTTCCTTCAATACCCTCCAAAGAAAGAATTGGCAGATAAACGATCAAGATAATGATCTGTCCGAAAACAGCAGCATTCATCATTTTACCGCTTGATTCTTCAACGCCTCTATCCATCTGCTCTCTACTCAGCTTCGTACCCATTGCAACACCATTCAGCTTAGACATTTTGTGCATCACTGCTTCTACAATGATCACTGCACCATCAACCAGTAGTCCAAAGTCAAGGGCACCTAGACTCATCAGGTTTCCGCTGACCCCAAACGCATTCATCATAATGATGGCAAAGAGCATTGAAAGAGGAATAACGGTAGCGACAATAAAACCTGCTCGGAAATTTCCAAGAAACAGTACCAATACAAATACAACGATCAATGCTCCTTCAAGTAAATTGGTTTCTACAGTTCCAATCGCATTGTTCACCATTTTAGTTCTGTCCAGGAAAGGATCGATCATAACCCCTTCCGGAAGTGTTGTTTCTATCTGCTTAATCTTTTCTTTAATATTTCTGATGACTTTATTACTATTCTCGCCTTTCAACATCATGACCACAGCACCTGCTACTTCACCGTCTGTATTATATGCCAATGCTCCATAACGTGTAGCTGCACCAAATTTTACTTCGGCAACATCACGTATCAATACGGGAATACCATTTGCTCTTTTAACAACGATCTGTTGGATGTCTTCAATAGTCTTAGCCAAACCTTCTGTTCGAATAAATAAAACGGTAGGTCCTTTTTCAATATAAGCACCACCGGTATTTTGATTGTTACTTTGTAAAGCATTATAGACATCACTGATCGAAACCCCCAGACTACGAAGTTTATCCGTTCTCACAGCAACTTCATATTGTTTCAATTGTCCGCCAAAGCTGCTCACATCAGCAATTCCTTCAGTCGATAATAATTGTTTACGAATGATCCAATCCTGAATGGTTCTCAATTCTGACTGAGAAAATTTTTGTTCATAGCCGGGCTTAGGCCTTACCACATATTGGAATACTTCTCCTAAACCGGTACTTACCGGACCTAATTCCGGAACACCCATTCCCTCAGGTATCTGCTGACGAACTTGTGCCAGTCTTTCGTTGATTTGTGTTCTAGCCCAGTACACATCGGTTTCCTCATTGAAAACAATTGTCACCAGACTTAATCCAAATCTTGAGAAACTTCTTTGTTCAACGATGCCCGGAACATTACGTGTTGCTTGTTCGATAGGAACTGTGATAAAACGTTCTACATCCGGAGCCCCTAAACTCGGAGCAGTCGTAATGACTAAGACCTGATTATTGGTGATATCAGGAACAGCATCAATAGGAAGCTTGGTAGTCTCAATAGTTCCTACAATTACGAGGGCGAGCACCATCAACCCAATGATCAATTTATTCCTGACCGAAAAATGAATAATGGCATTTAACATGCGCTTGATTTTAACTTCTAATCAATTAAGGTACACTTATCCCTATGAGATCAACATTGCTATCGGTAAATAGCAAAATATTTCCCCTGTTCTGTCACTACAGAACTTGTAAAAATTAGATGATACGTGGAGGCTGAAAAATATCTTCAGGAGAGATAAAAAAACGAGAGGGATCATTCAATAAAGTAAACTCTTGTTCAATGTCATTACAAGCAACATGAATGATCTGTAATTTTTGAGGGGGCAAACTATTAGAAGCCATTACACAACAATCATCCATCGTCTTAAATGGTAATGCCTGATCACGCATGTTATCCGTATCATCATTATCATTGCCCAGATAGTGCATCTGCAAAAAAGCATAAAGAGTTACAGCTGCATTATTTGCTTTATGCTCATAGTAATGTTGAATCAATACCGGAAGCTTCAATAATTGACTAGCTTCTGTTGCTCCAAACAGATAGAGGGCTGTAAATAATATGGCTACCGTTTTACGCACCAGATAAAGGTACATAAATCCGATAGCCATTGTACAGGTTTTTCAGACTATTTAAATGTATTCAAAAAGAGCCACTCAAAACTGAGCATCCAGCTTTTATCCGCCATTCGCATCATATCGCCGCCCAACTGAAAACGATAACCAAGATTTAACTTTGCCTGACTATTAAAGATCAATTGTGCAGCAGGGGCCAAATCAACAAAATATCGCTTCTTATCATAAGTGCGTTGCCCCAAAAGCTCTACGTAAAGATTCAGATTCGTTTGCTGATAACTGGTATATTTTTTTGGGAATAACAGATATCCTGCTGATAAAGAATAATTAAATGCTCTATAAGGAACCAATTTAGGTCCTGGAGCATTTCTTCCTTCCTGCAAAGATTCTGTCATACTCAAAGTTGTTGAGATAGCCAGTTTATGCAATAATTGTGTTGCAATAATACCCGCCTGAACTCCGCTTTGATCCCCTTCCAGACTTAGTTCATCATAAGGCGAGCGATTCCGGCTTTTGGATGCTTCTGCGAAAGCTGCCATTCTGAAATGGCTGTACATGCCATCAATGGTCAGAAAACGATATTTAGCATAAGTCCGATAACTCTCCGCCCGCATACGGTTACTATACATGTCAGAAAAGGTAACAGCTCCATGGATCATGAGATTCTTATTGACTCCAAACATGACTTCAGAAGTATGTCTACTTTCTGTTCTTCCTGACATTGAATTATTTAACCACTTAGCTGATTGTTTAGCCCCTATAGATTTTGCCGGCATATTACTGGCAGGTTCACTAAACACATAGAGTTCTTGTGCGGGTAAATAAACAGAACACAAAAGTGCCGCTGCAATAAATATTTGCTTCATAAAAGAATTTAGTGTTACAAAAAATTACAAGATAGCGTGGTACACACGCTTACCATCTGCAAAGCCTGATTCATAAGTCTTACCGGCAGATGCACTGTATTTCTTAAACTCTTTTGCAGAAACAAAATTTTTATCGATGATGCTAAAAGTTTTTTCTCCATTTAACACCTGGTCATTACCATTAATGAATTGAATGGTCTTACCACCAACCTCGATCTGAGCACCCTTCTGGGCTTTAACGCCATTAAATATAGAAGTCACCTGTAACTGTGCTACTGAAAATCCGGCATCTACTACAGCACGACTCAGGGCATCAAAATCAACATTCATTCCTGTCTTAAAAGTGATTTCATAAGTTGACTTTTGAATATCTACATTGATCTTTTCAACAAAAGCGATCGAAGACAAAGACTTATAAACCGCTTTAGAACACATGGCACACGTAAGTCCACTTGCACGCAAATCAGCTTTTTTGATTTGCGCATTAGCCAATAATCCAAATGATATAAATAGAAGAAATAATAGCTTTTTCATAATAAAATATATTGATTAGATAACAGGATACGCCACTGATCAAAATTTCAGTGACATATCCATTAATAAGGAAAGTATTTATTTGGTTTTAACGCAACAATCTTTGCTGTCTTTTGAACATTTGTCTGTGCAGCACTCTTTGCCAGACTTGCATTCTTTATCACTGCAGCAATCCTTATCATGCTTTACTGTTTCAGAAGAACCTTTACGCTCATACTTGCAACATTCATGAAGATTATTATAAGCATCGTTATTAGCAGTGAGGTCTTTGGTATCATAACCTGCAGCTGCAATTTTTTCCTGGATCTTTGTATTTGAAGTTTTTGAGGAAGCATACTTCACCTTCAGTATTTTGGTTTCTTCATTCCACAAAGCAAATGTTGCGCCGCCTGATTTTGCAGCCTTTTCAATAGTGGATTTACACATTCCGCAATTACCCCATACTTTGATCTCTTCAGACTTTACAGCAGGAGATTTTGTTTGTGCAATGGTAAAAACTGAAATGAATGTAAATAATACGCTTAGAAAAATAGATTGTGTTTTCATGACAATATGTTTAAATGATTGGAATCTGAAATAATAAATAGAATAGAAATGATACTGATCACTGATCAGCATAACAAAAACCCATTACATGGAATGGTATCAGATTCTGAAAACACAATTGAGGAGATAAGTATCTTGTTGAGATATCAGGGGCGGACCATGGATATCTGCATATACCTTATCATTTGCATAATATAAAGGAGCCTCAAGTAGACTCATGGAACGAGATACAAGAGCTACCGGGGTTTGTATATCATATGAAGCGAAAGAGGCTTTGTGTGTATCCTCCAACTTCACCATTTTGAATTCTGTTTTGCAACAGCCTTTTGATGAAGTTTCTTTTTTAGACATTCCGCAAATACAACGTTCTTCCGGAACCTGGTTTACTTGAATATCACTGATCTTACCCATACAGTAATGCACACTCATCACCATTCCACTGCTAACAGTGAAATAAATAAGTGCCATCAATGATATGAGTATCCGTTTCATCAATGCAAAATTACGCAAGAACCTTTGAATTAGGTTAAATTTTCTGTTAAAGACTTAGTTGACAAAGTTCCACCAAATACCTACCCTTGTCCAAAGTCCAAGCGAAGGATATAACGGTGAGACCATATTCAACTTACTGAATTCGAAGCCTTTACTTGTATTAAGGGTATTTAGGTTTTCAAATCTTATGAAACCTTTGAAGCTTTTGATTCTGAAATGCAGGAATAGGTTGATATCAGGTCTATTGGATATGGTTTCAGTATTCTGATAAAAATAACGCCCCACGAAAGGAGAATAGCCATCAGCCTTATAGGCAGTGTGATAGCGAACTTCTAACCCGGTTGATAAAAACAAATTGGTAAAAAAGTTTCCTTCAAACGCAATTCTGTTACGTGTCAATAAAGAAGGTATATTAACCGGAGCCTGCCCGGTCTTTTGTTGAACATGGACCTCTGTATACCAATTCCAATATCGAGACAATTTGAATTTTTTCTCCAGACTTACATGAAATATATTGAACAGGGTAGCTTCTTGTTTGGCATGAAAAAAACTATCAAAATAGATATAGTTATTCATGACATAATAGTTACCGGTAAGTCGCCATCCGCTTTTGGGATTTTCATATACAGCAAATAGTCGAACTACATTTTCTTTCCCGAAATTGGAGCGATTATCAATAGGGAAACGACTGAGTGGATCAAAAATAAATGAAGGAGAGCGATTGACATTATGAAACCCAAGGTTGATATACCCAAGTTTTCTGCCCAAAGATCTTTTCATACTGATCCAAGCTTCATAATCGCCGGCATTGAATCCATTTAAGTATAGTTCACCTCTCGCTTCAATATCCCATACCTGATTACGTGTACGGTTACGATACTCTCCAAGAGCATAAATATTGTAAGCATTTTTCCGAAATACTGAGTCAAATCTTCCACTAAGATTTTGTAATGCGATTCCTGCTTTTATGAACTGGCTTTGATTATTCTTATCCGGGAAGGTCAATATACTGAACTGGTTGATGATATTGGTCCAGCGATCGTTATAACTGATATTGACAAAATTGGGTACTGATCGATTGAAATATTGTTTATAGCGTAGTGAATCTACTGCATTGTCTATAAACTGATAATTATTCGTAGTAAATTGAAGTGTATGCTCTAATCGAAATCTTGGGTAGAATATTTTATAAGTAACAGAATCTGTGATCAGTGAGTCCTTTTTACCGAAATCATAAAAATGCCTGATCAACAAAGTTGATTCTTTGTAAATATTACCTGTGGATACACCTGTATTAAATGGATTTCGGCTTGCAGCACCTGCCCTCCCCAATCTTGTCTCCAATTCATAAGGATCATTCAGTGACAAACTATCCAATCTTCTAACATTTTGCAATCCCCCATTCTCAGAAGATGCAGCTTTATTGGATAAAAAGATGAAGAAGAGTCCATATTTGCGATTGGTAGATCTGTAATGAGAAGTAAATCTGAAATTATTATGACTCGCGTTCTGGTTTTTCACATTACCCGGCGCATTACTAAAACGATACTCCAATGAAAAGTTGAAATTATCTTTTCGATTTTGTGTATGAAGTACGTGAATGAGTTGCTCAGCTTTACTTCCTAACAAATAAGAAAGCTCTGTGTACGGACGAGTGGTTTGATAGAATTTTGTTTGTTGAACCGTAAACTTATAAATATCATAAGCATGAAAGCCTGCATCAAACCCTGCCTGCATCAATGGAGTAAATAAAAGTGGCTGTGCAGCTGTTCCATAATTTCCTAAAGAATGATATTGATAAGGCAGCGGAAATCGGGTATAAAAATCGTTGATGGAAGAATCAATGGTTCTATTACGAGTTGAATCAAAGTACCTGTAAAAGATCGTTATTGAGTCCGCAAGACTATTCCTGGTTTTTAAAGAATCACTCCCCCCTGTATTACGAATTGGTCTTCCATTACGATCATAGGAAAATGCATTATTGGAATTGGATGACTGATTAGCAAAATTACGTGTACGATTAGTGCCTGTTTGAGCATGAAGCATATAGCCCATGAATAAGAACAGTAAACCAAAAAAGGGTCGTTTCACTAAACGCATGTGATGGAATGTTCTGCAAAATAACACTAAACCTCTCTTGTAGGTAAGTTAAAACTATCAAATAAACAAACAGCTATTATCATAATGTTTGTACCAGTTCTCTGAATAATAAAGTCAACTTAGGTTCAGCATCCGTAGCTGCTTGTAATACTTCTTCATGGGTAATGACATTTTCCTCTTCACGAATACCTAGGTCCGTGATCACACTCATGGCAAAAACTTTCATACCGCAATGAACAGCTGTAATGGTTTCCTGAACGGTACTCATACCAACGGCGTCTCCTCCCAATACATGTATCAATTTATATTCAGCTCTGGTTTCAAACGTTGGACCGGTAACACCTGTGTACACACCTTCATGTACTTTAATGTCATTTTTATGAGCGATTGACTTGACTATTTGTATCAGTGATTTACTGTAAGGTTCACTCATATCAGGGAAACGGGTACCTATTGCATCTTCATTTTTTCCAAGCAATGGGTTAACAGTGAAAAAGCTGATATGGTCTTTAATGATCATCAGATCGCCGACACTAAAATTGGGGTTCACTCCGCCCGCAGCATTGGATAATAACAATGTTTCTACGCCTAACATCCGCATAACCCTTACCGGATAAGCTACCTGCATGGGGGTATATCCCTCATAAAAGTGAAATCGTCCACCCATTACCCATACTTTTTTGCCCCCTAACTCTCCAAAAATTAATTTACCCTTATGCCCTTCTACGGTGCTAACCGGAAAATGCGGTATATCATTATAAGCAATTTCAAACTCTGTAATGATCTCATTGGCCAAATTACCCAGACCACTTCCCAGAATAATTCCCACTGATGCTGTGCCTGAAACTCTTTCGCGGATAAAATTTGTTGTTTCCTGTAACTGTTGCATGACCAATGACATATATTTCGATTTAAGCAGGCAAATATAACCAAAGCTCAAAGCATCTGTACATTCTGCCTTCATATCCATAAAAAAACCATCCCGCCGTTGGCGGGATGGTTCATAAGGTTAAGATGTATTCTTGAATTAGTTGATACGCTTAACATTAACGGCGTTAGGTCCTTTACGACCTTCCTGCACGTCGAAGATAACTTTATCGTTTGCTTCGATCTGATCGATCAGACCATTAGCATGTACGAATGTTTCTTTGCTGGAGTTATCATGCTTAATAAAACCAAAACCTTTTTCCTCGTTGAAGAACTTTACAGTTCCCTGAATTTGTGTGTCCATTTGTAAAATTGTAAATTGTAAATTAAGAGTGCAAAGGTACGTTTAAAAAGCTGCCCCACCAATTAAATGAAGTCTTGCGGAAGAGAATACGCAATTTTTCATGCCGCATCATAGAATCTAATCCACTAACAATCAGTACTTAGCAGCCTTTTACCATTCATACTTCTTTTTTGAGAAGGTTCTGTTAAATCAGTTCAGTCATTTATCTTAGCCAGTATTCAAAACATCTAATATGCTACAAAAACTTTTCTTACCGCTTCTCTCTCTTTTGTTCGTCATTCAAATAAGCGGTCAAAAGATCAGCTACAAAGTAACTTTCCCTAACGCAGTACATCACGAAGCTAGGATCAGTCTGAGCGTTACAGGTTTACAACAAAAAGCAGCGATTTTCAAAATGAGCAGATCCTCTCCCGGAAGATATGCTACACATGAATTTGGCAAAAATGTTTATGATGTTACTGCTACTGATCAGCAAGGAAAGAAATTAGATATTCATCGTATAGATGGAGATGTATTTGAAGTAAAAGATCATAAAGGTTCTATCACTGTTACTTACACATTGTTTGCTAACCATGCAGATGGCACTTACGCAGGTATTGATCCTGAAAGTATCCATCTGAATATGCCGGCAGCATTTATGTGGATCAAAGGCTATGATCAACTACCCATAGAAATCAGCTTTGAACTTCCTGCCGAGAATAAAGGAATTGTGGCCACTCAATTATTTCCTACCAATCGCCCTCATACTTTTACTGCTCCGGGATTACAATACTTTATGGATAGTCCTACCAAAATAGGAGATCTGATCATTCGCGACTGGAATGTAACAAATACAGATGGGAAATCTTACACCATCCGAATTGCGTTGGAAGCTGATGCTACAAATGAACAAGTAGATGAACTAACAGAGAAAACCAAAAAGATCGTGGCAGAAGCCAAAGCAGTTTTTGGTGAATTTCCTGTTTATGAAACAGGACGATATACTTTTATTATGAGTGCTAACAGCTATGTTCAAGGTGATGGAATGGAACACAGGAACTCTACCATGATCTCACGCCCTACGGCTACATTCAATCCTACCTTGTTACTAGGTGTTACTTCACATGAATTTTTTCATAACTGGAATGTAGAACGCATCAGACCAAAGACACTTGAGCCATTTAATTTTGAGAAAAGCAATATGAGCCATGAACTTTGGTTTGCAGAAGGGTTTACCCAATATTATGGAGAATTATTATTAGCAAGAGCCGGTCTCATCACTCCACAACGTTTTATCGGAACTGTGAGCGCTCTTGTGAATACAAAATTCAATTCTCCGGGAGCTATGTATTATTCACCGGTTGATGCCAGTAATCATGCCGTATTTGTGGATGCATCTGTGTCGATCGATAAAAACAATTACAGCAATATGTTCACCTCGTATTATACCTATGGTGCAGCGATTGCATTGGCGCTTGACTTAGAATTGCAGACAAGATTTGGTAAAACGCTGGATGAATACATGAAAGCCATGTGGAAGTATCATGGTAAAACAGAAATCCCATATACACTAACAACTATGCAGCAAACTTTAGCAGGAGTTACCAATGAAAACTTTGCTGAAGAATTCTTCAGGAAATACATAACAGGACATGAAGCCATTCATTATGCTGCATTATTGGAAAAAGCTGGATATCAAATCAAAAAATCCAATGAGGGTAAACCTGTGACAGGAATGAATCTTAGAAACAACGAACGAGATAATAAACTGGTAATCGCCTCTACCACAACGAGAGGAACAGCTGCTTACGAGGCCGGATTAGACATCAATGATGAAATTATCAAACTGGATGAAACGAGTATGAAAACTCCTGCTGATATAAATACCTTTATTCAAAACAAAAAACCGGGAGATGTTATTAAAGTTACCTATAAACACAGAGGAAAAGAAAAGCTGACATCGATGACACTGAAAGAAAATACCGGTTTATCAGTTATTGATATGAGTAGCACCGGTCAAACAATCACAGAAGACATGAAAAAGATCAGAGATAGTTGGTTTACTTCTAAAGCACAGTAATATCCTCATTCACTGATAAATGAAATTGCACATGAAAAAGACAGTATTGATTCTTATGGGTTGTTTTCTGATGAAAGCAGCTATTTCGCAAACACCTGAACAGAAATTACAGTCCTTGGGAATTGTTTTACCTGCCCCAACGAATCCCGTTGCTAATTATGTGAAATTCGTTCGTACGGGTAACCTTATTTTTTTATCAGGTCATGGACCTGCTAACGCAGAAGGAAAATATACAACGGGGAAATTAGGAAAAGAACTTTCGATTGAAGAAGGTTATAACGCAGCCAAATTAACCGGCATCAATCTGTTATCAACACTAAAAGCTGCTGTTGGTGATCTCTCTAGAGTAAAAAGAATCGTAAAAGTCTTGGGAATGGTGAACAGTACAGAACAATTTTCAGATCAACCCAAAGTGATCAATGGTTTTTCAGATCTGATGGTAGCAATATTCGGAGACAAAGGCAAACATGCAAGAAGTGCGGTAGGCATGGCATCATTACCCATGAATATGGCAGTTGAAATTGAGATGATCGTCGAGGTCGAAAATTAATCAATCTTTGTTTTTGTATGCAAGGCTTTATAAGCATAATAAGTACTTGCCATCATCAATACAGCACCTAAAAAGAATGCAGCGCCCGGAAAATAAACGGGCGCTTCTTTATGTGTAAAGTAAGCGAATAGATTCGTCATTAATGGAGGACCGATAATGGAAGTAGCACTCATCAAACTGGTCAAAGCACCTTGCAGTTCTCCTTGTTCATTGGGCGGAACATGACCCGAAATGATGGATTGCAAAGCCGGACCGGCAATACCACCCAAGCAATAGGGAATCAGAAAAACAAACATCATCCATCCCTCTGTTGCAAAGGCAAAGAGTAATAGTCCTAGTGCATAGAGACCCAAGCCGACATAAATACTTTTTTCATTTCCTATTCGCGGATTGATCACACGAACCAATCCTCCCTGAACTCCTCCAACCAATAAACCAACGATCCCTAAAGAAATTCCGATCATTTTAGGACTCCAGCCAAAACGCTCGATGTTAAAGAAACTCCAGTTACTTTGAACAGCATGTCCGGCTATATAAATGAGGATCATCGAAATGATCAATCCGGCAACCGCGGGATATTTTTTAAGCTGTAGCAGTGAACCTACCGGGTTTGCTCTTCGCCATTCAAATCCTCTTCTATTTTCTTTTGATAAGGATTCCGGTAAAACAAAATATCCATATGCACAATTTAGAAGTGCTAATCCGGCTGCTACAAAAAAAGGAACCCTCGCACCTAATTCTCCTAATAAACCGCCGATCATGGGTCCAAGAATAAAGCCTAATCCAAAAGCAGCACCTATCATTCCGAAATTTTGTGCTCTGTTTTCATTCGTGCTGATATCTGCTATATAGGCAGAGGCTGTAGTAAAGCTGGCTCCTGTAATACCGGCAATTACCCTTCCTACAAATAACCATCCAATAGAAGGTGCGAATGAAAGAAAGAGATAATCGATCCCAAATCCCAGTAATGAAAATAGTAATACAGGTCTTCTCCCATATTTATCACTCAAATTACCAAGAATCGGGGCAAACAGGAATTGTGTAAATGCATAAGCAAACGTTAGCCATCCGCCATATTGAGAGGCTTTACTGATATCTGAAGTCTGTAGAAGATCTTCAATCAACTTTGGCATTACGGGTATGATCAGTCCGAGTCCGGTAACATCAATAAGAAGCGTAATAAAAATAAATCCGATAGCAGCTTTACGGTTTTGCATACATACATTTTTGAACTGATCGTTGCAAAGTTGCCATATTCCTGTGAAGATCGAACAAAGAGTTGATGATTTGACATAAAAAAAGAGGAGCCCGAAAGCTCCCCTTAACCCTTGCTCTTGAAAACCTACTTCTTGAGTTCTATCACACCTACATTGGTATTTTTAGGTGCTTCAACTTTAATATTATTGATGGTCGTGTCTTTATAGTTATTGGAAGCGTTGATGAATAATGAATATGTTCCATTTTTCAAGCCTCGCATTTTGAACTCTCCATTCTTATTTGGCAGCGCATATGCTGTATCCGTTCCGTTGAACAGTGTTAATACTGCTTTTGCATCTTGAGGTTTCACTTTACCGGAAATACTGGCTGTTTTCTTTTCAACAAAAATGTGGAAGATGGGTTTCAGATAAAATTTGTTGTTATTGACAACGATCACAGATCTGCTGATATCGAAATCAAGCCATAAACGAATTTTTCCCGGCAGGTATTCTTCACATTCGTTTCCTTTCAATTTGATCAAGATGTAGTTTGGCTTGTTTTCCGGCCAGTATAGAGGGTAGGTAACACTATCTTTCACCACTGAATTTCTTGTTCCGATCTCTATTCTGATCAAACGAATAGCTCCGTTAGGAATATCTGTTGAGGCCAATAAGGTGTCTACTCCATTACGCAGGTTTAAAATATCATAAACACCGGCTCTTATATTCAGAGTAGTCCAGACAAGTCCTGAATCTTTTCTGTTCCCAAGTGTAGAACCAATGTATGCGCCGATTCTATCCCAGTTGCAAGTATCATTTTTACGCGTGTCTTTGGAGGTATCGACCAATACCTGAACAGCTTTGATATCTACAAAAACTTGATCAAAAAAACCTGGTCCATCGGTCATGTATAGACTTAGGTTTTGTTTTCCCACAGGTGCTTGTGCTGACTCTGACTTCTGACAGGATGTTACTGCAAAAGCGGTTGCAAATAACAGGATGGCTCCGAGTAATAATTGTTTTGTTTTCATGTGTGCTTGTTTTTAGCGTAGCATTCTTTCATCGGCTATTTTTTTCCTGTTTGTGTTTAGAGACAAAAAGAATGCCTAATGTGTACTAAGGTTTTGTTAAAGGATATTTTTTTATTTCGATGCGTGACATAAAATGGTTGTTGCCTTCCGACATTAATTTTTTAAAATTGTTTTGGCTAATGAGTCTTGTATAAAAATGATCTACAAAGTCCCCTCCATTCAGAAAAATGCCCGATTCATTGTAATGATGGTCGAATTCTCATAACTTGGTCTTCATCAAATGAGTTACATGAAAAAGATACAGGCTATGGTTATTGCGTTGCTTCTGTTCCAAAAAATTTTTTCTCAGGGGCTTTCTGATACAGAAAAAAAGATCATTGATTGGGTGAAATCCAATCGCATCCAAGCAGAAAAGCTATTAGAGGAGACGGTGAATATTAATAGTGGCACATTCAATATACCAGGTGTTAAAAAAACTGGTGAAGTTTTTAGTAGAGAATTAAAAAAAGCCGGCTTACAAACCGAATGGGTATTATTACCCGATTCATTAAAAAGAGCGGGACATTTAGTTGCTACCCGAAAGGGCAATAAGGGAAAAAAGATTTTTATCATCGGGCATCTCGATACTGTTTTTGAACCTGATATGCCTTTTACACCTTATACCAAAATCAATGATTCTACAGCTACCGGACAAGGTGTGAATGATATGAAAGGAGGTGATGTGGTCGTAGTAATGGCATTACAGGCATTAGAATCTTTGGGCCTATTAGAAAACACATCCATTGTGGTATACTTTACAGGCGACGAAGAAGAGTCCGGTAAACCAACCAGTATTAGTCGTGCTGATTTTATTGCGAGAGCAAAAGCCGCTGATGTAGCGCTCGGATTCGAAACTGCACAAGGAATGAATACGATTGCCATTGGTAGACGTGGCTTCAGCAGTTGGAAACTGGAGGTAACTGCCAAAACCGGACATTCAGCCGGTGTTTTTGGTCAGGGTGCAGGTTATGGTGCTATCTATGAGTCTGCTCGTATTCTAAATACATTCCGTGAAAATTTATCCAATGAAAAATACCTGACTTTTAATCCGGGTATCATTGCAGGTGGATCAGAAATGCAATATGATCACAAACAAATAAAGGCATCTGTATCGGGTAAGACCAATATCATTTCACCGTCTGTGATCGTAGAAGGAGATCTTCGTTTCCTCACCGAACAACAAAGAGAAAATGCACGAGAAAAAATGCGAGCCATTGTGTCGAAACAAAACTTAAATGGCACTAAGGCAAATATCTCATTCACTGATGGGATCCCTGCCATGGAACCTACCAAAGGGAATGATGCTTTGAGATTATGGGTAGATAAAGTATCAAGAGATATGGGTCTAGGGCCGGCTAATGCAGGAGACCCCGGATCAAGAGGCGCCGGAGATATTTCGTATGTAGCTAAGTACGTAGACTGTATTGATGGATTAGGGGCTTCAGGTAAAGGCGCTCATGCAGTTGGTGAAACGATCAATCTGAATGATTTGCCTTTATTGATTCAGCGTGCTGCTATATTAATCTATCGTCTTACACAAGCTCAATAATCATTTATGAAAAAGAAATGGATATTCCTTTGTTTGCTGCTGACAAGTATTGTCGGGTATACGCAATCTAAAAGAGATTTTTATTTGATCAGGATATATCATTGTAAGAATGAGGAGCAATTGGCTAGGACAGAAGCATTTATTGAAAAAGCATGGAAGCCTGCTGCTAAAAGATACGGTGTCGCTAAAATAGGGGCATTCAAGCCACTAGGTAATGATACAGCCTCCATAAAAAAGTTATACTTGTTGATTTCTGCGCCATCTACAGATTATTTATATCAGCTCGATGATCGTATGATCAGCGATAAAAAATTTCAGGAAGATGGCAATGAATTTATACAAGCTAAATATGATGATCCAACCTATGAGCGTTTTGAAACAATTGTATTGCGTTCATTTTCGGATATGCCCCATATCGCAGTTCCTGCTTTAAAAAGTCCGGCCGCAAACCGTATTTATGAATTAAGGAGTTATGAATCGGCCTCAGAAAAGATCTATCGTAAGAAGGTTGAGATGTTCAATCAAGGAGGCGAGATCAAATTGTTCAAGCGATTAAACTTTAATGCTGTTTTTTATGGTGAGGTATTGAGTGGGCCTAGAATGCCCAACTTGATGTATATGACCAGCTTCGAAAACATGAATGATCGCAATGAACATTGGAAAAGTTTTGTTGCAGATCTCGAATGGAAAAAACTATCTACGATGCCTGAATATCAAAATACAGTAAGTAAAATTGATATTGTGTTTTTAACACCGACGCAGTATTCTGATCTTTAAAAAATACAGCCTGATATAATGTTATATCAGGCTGTACCTTGATTTTATTGACAATTATTGTATTGTTCGATCAGTTTTGTTAACTGCGTATAATCAAATTGCCCTGATTTAACATTGCTTACTACAACACTGCAGTCAGCACATACATTTATGATCACATCATTAAAGTTCTTTTTTGATAGCCAATTGAGCTTATCAGCATTTTTCAACTGAAGATAATAATCTCCCGATTTACCCTCAGCAGTAGAAACAGCAACCATTTCTGCTCCATTATACAAAAGTTTACCGCTGTTATTGGTAACACGGATGTATAAAGTTGCTTTGTTCCCTGTTACCACTTCTTGATAAAAATCACTTGCATAAGAAATATACTTGGTTCCATTAATTGAAAATCCTGAGATATCGGCCGGTGAATACGTTTTTTTACTTCCCGTGGAAGTAGTGAATACAATATTCCCTTTTTTCTGCAGCTGATCTTTAACTGTACCCTCTACAATTTCATTCGAGGCAGTAATGATCGAACCTTTGGTGTCGTTTTGTGCTGACATCAGTAAAGGAAGAAAGCCAAATAAAATGGCCATGTAAACGGATGCTTTTTTCATGGTTTTGATTTTAGGTTTATATTACTTACTAATAAGTAAGTTATTTAGGTAAAAAAATTTATCCTTTCAACTGACGAATGATCGCCCGCTTTATTGTATCATAATCCTTTTTCCCTGTAATCCTGGCCAATTGTACACCTGCTGCCAAATTGGTCATTACGAGTAAGGTTTGTGTTTTAGGTGTCTCAGTAAACTGAAACTCCCCGGATCTTTTCCCTGCTGCTAATGTTTCCTCGACCATTTTTAATACCATAGTTACAAGTTGATGAACTTTTTCTCTTACAGACTCAGGTAATGTATTGTAATCGGATGCAATAGAGCCAATGATACAAATGCAATTTGCATCCACAAGGACAGAATACCTTTCGATAAATTTTTCAATGGCAAAAGTTGCAGTGGCATTCAGTTGTACAAGTTGCTTCTTGAGTAATTGGTATTGCTCAATATATTGATCCAGTACCTCTGCCAATAAATCTTCCTTCCCTCTGAAATGATAATGCACAGCTGCATTTTTGATCTGTAACTGCTCAGAAATATCCGCATAACTAAATGCATTGTAACCATGACTCTTGATCAGTTGGGTTCCAATGCGGACAATCTCTTCACGGGTATCTGTATGTCTGGCAGCCATGAACTAAAGTTAAGAATAACTGACTAAATAGTAAGTTTTTGCCGGTAAAAATGATGAACGGCGAGGTCTTACCGTTGTTTCTTTTCTTTCAGATGTTGCATAAACCTTACAAAATTATATCCAAGACACAGGGCATCAATCACTTGTGCGATTCGTTCAGCTTGTAAGGATGATGATTTCACAGCCACCACCCATTTACTGTAATAATTCCGTTGAGATAAAGGCAACTGCTCAAAGAATGTTTTCGCTTGGGGTTCATCCGCCAGACAAACAGCTAAAACAGCAGGCACTTCAGGCTCTGCATGGTCTACAGCTAGAGAAACATTGACCATGCCTCCTTTTCGTTTACGGATGGCTTTACGCATTTGGGCATTGACGGGCAGAATAAAAGATCCATCCCCCATCGGCATCACTGCAACAGCTTTGATGGCATGTGTATCAATTTTTCCTTTCACACGAAAGGTCTTTCGACTTCCGGAAGTTAAGCTTTCAGAAATATCTTGGGGAATAAGAATATAGGTCCATCCGGATTTCTCTCCTTTCTCATCAAATTGTTGAAGTGAGGTGGTGAAGCGGGTCATAGAACGTACAAAATACAAAAAGCGGTTCATTTGTGAACCGCTTTTGCATTAATCCTCATTTCTAAATACCACTACTCCGTCAAATGCATCAATCAATACTTTTTGTGACTTATCGATCTCTCCTGCCAATATCTTCTTACTGAGTGCATTCACGATCTGTTTTTGTATCAATCGTTTCAACGGTCTTGCTCCCATTTGCGGATCATAACCTTGCTCACTCAGGAATTCCAGTAAATACTCACTGAATTCAAGTTGAATACCACTTTCTGCAACCATTTTCTTCAATCCATCCAATTGTATTTTCACAATGCCCATGATCTGCTTTTTCATCAACGGACTAAACATGATGATCTCATCTACACGATTGAGAAATTCAGGGCGAATCGTTTTACGCAACAGATCCATTACATCATGCTTCGCACGTTCGGTTGCTTCCATGACATCTTCTTCACGAACACCATCAAATGCATCTTGTATCAAGTGACTACCAATATTACTGGTCATAATGATGATCGTATTCTTGAAGTTGACAGTTCTCCCTTTATTATCTGTTAAATGGCCATCATCCAATACTTGCAATAACACATTCCACACATCCGGGTGTGCTTTTTCGATCTCATCTAATAATACTACACTGTAAGGTTTTCTTCGCACTGCTTCGGTCAATTGTCCACCTTCATCATATCCAACATAACCCGGAGGTGCACCTACCAATCTTGAAACGGTATGTTTCTCTTGGTATTCACTCATATCAATACGTGTCATCAAGTGTTCATCGTCAAACAGGTATTCAGCCAAAGCTTTCGCCAATTCGGTTTTACCTACACCGGTAGTTCCGAGAAAGATGAATGATCCGATAGGCTTACGAGGATCTTGCAATCCGGCCCTGCTTCTTCTTACCGCGTCTGCTACTGCTGCTATCGCTTCTTCTTGTCCAACAACACGTTGGTGTAACTCTTGTTCCAGATGAAGAAGTTTTTCTCTTTCACTCTGCATCATCTTAGCCACAGGAATACCCGTTGCTTTTGCAATATTTTCAGCGATATCTTCTGCATCCACTTCCTCTTTCATCAATCGTCTGCTTTGTTCACCCAATTGATTAAGTTGTTCTGTATAGTCAGAAATGATCGCTTCTTGCTCTTTGATCTTACCATAACGGATCTCAGCTACTTTTCCATACTCCCCATTTCGTTCAGCTTGTTCAGCTTCCAATTTTAGCGTTTCAATAGCTGACTTTGCTTGTTGTATTTTATCAACGACTTCCTTTTCATTTTTCCACTTTGCCTTTAATGTATCCCTTTGCACACTGAGATTACTGATCTCTATATTGAGTTCTTTTAATTTCTCCTCATCATCTTCACGTTTAATAGCTTCTCGCTCGATCTCCAACTGACGAATTTGTCTTTCGAGTGTATCTAATTCCTCCGGCATAGAGTTCATCTCCAGGCGAAGCTTAGCAGCACTTTCATCGATCAGATCGATGGCTTTATCCGGTAAAAAACGATCTGTGATATATCGATTGGATAATTCTACTGCCGCAATAATCGCTTCATCTTTGATACGAACATGATGGTGTGTTTCATAGCGATCTTTCAGTCCACGAAGAATTGAAATCGCATCTTCAACACCCGGCTCTTCGATCATCACTTTCTGGAAACGACGTTCTAAGGCTTTATCTTTCTCAAAGTATTTCTGGTATTCGTTCAATGTAGTTGCACCAATCGCTCTCAACTCACCACGAGCCAACGCCGGCTTTAAAATATTCGCAGCATCCATCGCTCCTTCACCACCTCCTGCACCAACCAAAGTGTGGATCTCATCAATAAATAAAATAATTTCACCATCACTTGCTGCTACTTCTTTTACCACACCTTTCAATCTTTCTTCAAATTCGCCTTTGTACTTAGCACCTGCGATCAACTGCCCCATATCTAAAGTGAAGATGATCTTTGACTTTAAGTTTTCAGGTACATCTCCATTGATAATACGCATCGCCAATCCTTCAGCGATAGCTGTCTTACCCACACCGGGCTCCCCAACTAAAATCGGATTATTCTTACTCCTGCGTGATAAAATATGGAGTGTTCTTCTAATCTCTTCATCCCTACCGATCACAGGATCTAGTTTACCCTGTCTCGCTGCTTCATTCAAGTTGCGTGCATATTTATTCAATACATTGAACTGCGTTTCCTGTGTCTGTGATTGAATACTTTCTCCTTTACGGAGATCTTTGATCGCAGTTTTTAAACCTTTTTCAGTTAGACCTGCATCTTTCAATGTCTTGGCTGTATTATCATTGATCTGAAGTAAAGCAAGCATGAAATGCTCGGGACTGATAAACTCATCACCAAACTCTTTCAGTAAAGCATTGGCTCTTAAGAAAACAGTATTCAGATCACGACTTATAGTCTGAGCAGGCTCGCCTGTTTGATTTTTAGGTAATCGATTGAAGGCCTCTTCCAATTTTGTTTCCAGAAGAGGGATCGCTACATTATTTTTTTTGAGTAAAAACGCAATAGGACTTTCTTTATCTGCGATCAAGGCTTTCAACAAATGTTCCGTTTCAATAGACGCATGATTGGCATTGAAAGCCAACTGTTGAGCAGCCTGGATCGTTTCCTGCGCTTTAATCGTATAATTATTAACGTTCATATTTGTGTATTTGGACTAATAAATAGTATTTAGCAGAAAATTTATCTGCCTTGTCAAATGAATTCCTAATTTGTATACAAAAACTGTTCTAGTCTTTGTTTGTGCTTTTAAACACATGAAATCCTGAAATTATGTCTGTAAAATCTTTTTCTTCATGCATGAAAGTCAGTCTAGTATTGTATTTCATGCTATTCTTTCAGTTCGCATTCGGGCAATATGATTTTAGTCTTTTAGATAGTAAACTTGAATCAGCTAAAAAGGAATTGGAGGGAAATGTAGTGGCCATGATCTATAAAGATGGCAAAATCATTTATCAAAAAGCTATTGGCACTGATTTCAATGCAAAAGTTCAAGCCCCCATTGCAAGCGCCAGTCAATGGCTCACTGCTGCATTGATCATGGTATATGTAGACGAAGGAAAAATTGCTTTAACGGATCGTGTCAGTAAGTATCTACCCATATTCAGTAAGTATTCAAAAGGTTATATCACGATCAAAGATTGTTTGGCTCATTTAACGGGTATTGAATCTGAGCCTATCCGTAACCTAAAGGAAATGTTGAATCGAAAGAAGTATTCGAATTTGGAGGAGGAGATCAATGACTTTGCATCTGATAGGGAAATTATATCGAATCCCGGATTACAATTTAGGTACAGTAATATCGGATTGAATATTGCTGCAAAAGTATTAGAGGTCATTACTAAAAGAAGTTTTGAACAGATCATGGCAGAAAAGATCACACGCCCATTACAAATGCGCAATACCAGTTTTGCCAGTTTCAATGCAGTTAATCCATCCGGTGGTGCTCAATCGAGTGCAGGAGATTACATGAACTTTCTAGCCATGATTTTAAATAAAGGTGTACACAATGGCAAACGTATTTTAAGTGAGAAAGCCATTGAACAAATGGAAACAGTGTATACAACATCGGATATGATCAAGTATGCGCCAAAAGCTGCAGCGGGTTTTCAATATGGTTTCGGGCAATGGATCATGACCACCGATGAAAATGGAAAAGCTACTTCAATGGCTGCTCCCGGATTATTCGGCACATGGCCAATGATAGACAGATGCAGAGGTTATGCTTGCATATTTTTTACAAAGGGATCACTTGGAGAGGAAAAAAGAGAGTTATATCTGACCATGAAAGATATCATTGATGAAATTCTTCCTTCTACTTGTAAATAATCAGACCTATGTATGAAAACAAAAGAGATCCACTTGCTTCTAAGCCACTTTTCTATAGAAGAGTAGTTAAGAATCTCGTTTTTGCATTCAGTGTGCTGATCATGTGTTTATTGATAGGCGTTTTCGGCTATCATTATACAGCAGATATTGAATGGCTGGATGCTTTTCATAATGCGTCTATGATCTTATCAGGCATGGGACCTGTAGTAGAGATCAAAACAGTGAGTGGCAAATGGTTCTCTTCCTTTTATGCGATCTTTAGTGGCGTAGCTTTTATTACCAATATTGGAATTGTGTTGGCACCCTTAGCGCATAGATTCTTTCACATTTTGCACCTCGAAGAAGATTGATCCTAATTTTTTTAAAGCAAGGGATTTAAAATGTCAAATTATTCTAGATACCTCACTGTCCTAGTCATCTTGCCATCTGAATTGATCCCTTCCAACACAATCAATAATTTTTTGGAGATATCATTGTTATAAAATTCCACCCTAAAACGAGGGGTACGTTTATTGGTGAGGATGTAAGGATTCCAATACAATGTGCTTCTCACGTCCGGATCGTAAGAAGGATTATCTTTTGTATACACAGGATTATAAAACTCTCTGAACTTGGAGTATCCGGCAAGGATCGTGGTTTCCATTCCCTTTTTATTGGGATCAGATTTTCTTGCATCAGATCCTTTTTTGGTATAGATCGCAATGGCACCATCTGCTCCACCACCTCCTGAACCGAAGAATGGTGGACGCATTACTTTGATATATGCGATATCAGTAAGCGGAATACTTTGTACCATGTCTACATTACTGATCATTTCATTCAAATACAATGAAGGCGTACCCCCACGCCAGTTAAGTGACATTTGTGCACCACTACCGGATATCTGTAACCCTGCTACTTTACCCTGTAAATAAGTAAGTACATTCAACGCACCGGGCATACGGTCGTTCATGAGATCAAAACTATACGCATCTCCGCCGGAAAAAAGTCCACTGGCATATTTTTCATCCAATACCTGCATGGGATCTTTGATCTTTGCCTGAACAACCACTTCTTGCAGTGTGGCGGTTGCCATACTCTTTCTCAACCTTTCTTCCTCTTGCAAGAACATATTCATTCTGGCTAATCCAATACTATCCGACCAAGCTGAAAAAACAGGGGTTTGTGTCATAAGAGTTGTGCTACCGGGTTCTTTTCTTAGCAGACCATTCCCTAATTGAACCTGAGCAACAAATCCTGTTTTGTTTTTATCATTGAAATTGTAATACACTCTTGCAGTATCAAAGAAAATAGGTAGTGGCTCATCGAATGTCCCATCTTTTTGTATAGGTACGAAATAGACATTCGAACTACTATCTTTTCCTTGTAAAATAATATTCAATAACTCCGGACCACCGGCTCTGTTAGCTTCCATGCCATATACTTTCCCCTTTATTTTGAGAAAATCAGTCTCGGGTGCATACTTTATTTCAGGTTGTTTAGCCGCTTTTAATTTCTCCCAATCAAAACGTCTCCAGCCATTGGTCATCATCACAAGATCTAATCTGGATGTGATACTATCCGCATCACTTTTCAAGTAATAAGCCGGGTTGTGTATATAACCACGCAATTGGTTACTCAACAAAAAATCTGAAAATATGGTATGATGCTGCTCACCTGCTAATTCAGCGTCGGTTATAGAAATAGACATATTTGCAGCAGCAGTATCAGAAACCATGATCTCTACCACATTTCTACCTCTTTTCTCAAGGCTGACAATACCCGGATTGATCTTTGCATTGAATTCATGCATTCGATTATTCACAAACAAAATTCTTTCTTCGATAGGCATCCAATCATTTGAGAACAAAGAGAATTGAAGAACCCCTGTTTGTAATTCATCAATAGGAACTGCCGTGTTGATCACTGTTTTAGTGGTCATATTCAATCTTACCTTGTAAATAGGACGCTCATTCATATGCACCAGTAAATAAAGCTGTTGCATGTTTTCAGGAACATTGGGTGTTCTCTCAACCAATATCAATGCTTTATCATTGGTTCCTGATATGCTCAATGATAATCCTTCCTTTTGTATCGTTGTTAAAGCTGTTGACCCCTTCATACCGTTTTCGTCTGTCCAATCGACCCTGTATTGCTCTCCCGGCAATGGTTTCAGAAAGAAGAAGCCCATACCATCATGTTTTACACGCAGCGTATCAAGTACTTGGTTTTTAGCATTCAGTAACAATGCTTTTACCATTACAGGTCGACCATTCTGATCAGAAGCTTTAAATGCAATTTTTTCATCCAATCCTTGTACCAGATGGCCGCCTTCAGGAAATAACTCTACCCTTGTTTTCCGTACAGGTTTTGTTTTTGCAACAGGTATTCCTTTATTGATAGGAATGTCTTGCTGATAGATGAAACTCGTATCATCATTTAACATCCAACTGGTATATGCTTTTACACGTACAAACTCACCTTTGTAATCACTAGGTATATCAAAAGAACCTTTTGCGGTGGACTGAAATAGTGGCGCTACTGTTTGACGTAACATTTTTCCTTCGGTATCGTACCAATTCACATACACATTCTTACTCAAGGGACTAGGACTGTACTCGGCCAGCAAATATAATTTGTACCAGATGGTTTCTTCTTTGTTATAAAGCTGTTTATCAAAATGAATATGCATTTTTTCTTTGGGGAAAATATTGGCATGAGCATCCATGATAGAATCAATTTGTTGACCAATGACGCATTCGGATGCCATCACAGAAAAAATAAACATCAAAAGAGAATAAACACGCTTCATTTCACTCGTTTTATGGCGTAAGATAAAACATAAAATTAGTTTGACATTCTTCTGTTGTATTGATAGTATGGAATTATAATCCGGAATACTTCTTGCACGAATGATCAAATCCTCTGTACATTTGATTGACATGACCCATTGATACCGTGACAAGCGCACAAATCATCAAACATATTGCCTCTAAAAATGGATTTGACTATTGTGGTATTGCGAAAGCCGTTCCATTGGATGATGACGCGCGTAGACTAGAACAATGGTTGAAGCAAAATAGGCATGGATCTATGTCGTACATGGAACGCTATTTTGACCTAAGGGTCGATCCTACCAAATTGGTCCCGGGTGCTCGATCTGTGATCACAATTTTAAAAAACTACTACCCCTCCGAACAACAATATCCTGATGCTCCTAAAATATCAAAATATGCCTGGGGTGAAGATTATCATGAAGTGATCAGAGCTCAACTGAAAATATTGTTGGATGAGATCAGAATACAGATAGGAGATATTCAAGGAAGAGGTTTTGTAGATTCTGCACCTGTGCTGGAAAGAAGCTGGGCCACCAGAACCGGTGCCGGATGGGTCGGCAAAAATGGGAATCTCATCACCAAACAAAGTGGCTCATTTTTCTTCATTGCTACATTGATCGTTGATATCGAACTGGATTATGATGACCCATTCGCGAAAGATTATTGCGGCACCTGCAGAAAATGTATAGACGCTTGTCCAACAGAAGCCATTCTGGATAATAAAGTGATCGATGGTAGTAAGTGTATCAGCTATTTTACCATTGAATTAAAAGATGCGCTCATTCCTAATGAAATGAAAGGGCAATTTGATCAATGGCTGTTTGGCTGTGATACTTGTCAGGATGTTTGCCCTTGGAACCGTTTCAGCAAACCTCATCAAGAGCCGGCTTTCCATCCGCTTCCTGAGATATTGAATCTGAGTACGCAGGATTGGGAGCAATTAACAGAAGATGCATTTAAAAAAATATTTCGCCACTCACCACTAAAGCGAAGTAAGTTCAAAGGTATCCAACGAAATTTATCCTTTCTGAAATATGAAAGCGATCATTCAAAAAAAATATAAGCTTGAGAAAATTCCGGGTAAGGGAGGATGGACTTATGCCGCTATACCGGAAATTAATCAAAACGCTAATAATCCATTTGGCTGGGTTAAGGTGAAAGGTAGTATAGATAATTATGCCATCCGTAACTATAAACTTATGCCAATGGGTAATGGTAAATTATTTTTACCGATTAAAGCTTCCATAAGAAAGATGATCGGAAAAGAAGCCGGGGATAGTGTTTTAATTACACTTTATCCGGATAATGACCCTATCACTATTCCTCAGGATTTTTTAGAGTGTTTAAAGGATGAACCATCGGCCCATACTTATTTTTTTCAACTGAGAGAAGGTGAGCAAAAACAATATATTGACTGGATCAATGAAGCAAAAAAAGAAGCAACCCGAACAGAAAGAATGGCAAAAGCGATTACCAAAATTGCTGCCGGGTTGACATTGAAAACCAACACATGAGAACTACTCAGGCTTTACCATAAACGGTAAGCCACTTTGAAAGAAACTCTTTTAAAAGCATAATTAAATCTTCTAATGGTGGGATCTATTTGAGTAGGCCATGACCAAATAGATAATTCTTCATACTCTTCATACATCTGTTTCACTGAAAACCCCGTACTTAAAGCCAAAGCATGATTTTTTCCCATTTGTATATTGTATCCGATACCGAAATCAGTATATAAGCCGCCTCTTTGTTTTAATGTATTCATTGCCGGTGGCATGATATAAACCCTTTCGTCAATATTGTGTATCCATTCAAAATTGTATCCGATGTTGGCATAAGCAAATAGATTTTTTTCTTTCCCAAAATGATGACGAACATCAGCATATAGAGGTACACTTCTCAATTCATAATAATCAATACCTGCCCCTACTCCGAAATTCCAGTTATTCTTAACTAGCCCGCCTGCCAGTTGAAACTGTGTGCCTACACCACTGGAACCATTCAATAACGCTATTTGGGGCATAAGGTAAGAGCTTTTATTTTTTACCTTACCCGTTTGTGCCATCAGGTTAGTAGACAATAAGCAAATGCTTGCAATAAATAATTTTTTCATTTTTTGCTGATTCATGTGATCAATTTTTGTTGATTTCAATTTTCCCAATGATTCTAGCATTTGCAGGCACACGATAATCGATGATATACATTCCATTAGTTGCTACAGCAATGGCATAGCCTTGTATAGCAATGACATCATGAGGATCCATTCCACTCACGGTTTTCATATGTGTAACATTCGATGGATCTGTCACATCAAATAACTTAAGTCCGTCAGTGCCATCACAGATCAATAATGTGTTGCCATCTTTTGAGAGTCCTTTTGGAGATTTTAAAGGATAGGTCTTTACTAATTTGGGACTGAAAAGATTCTTGATATCTACCACATCCAACTGATTACTAAATCCACCACACATTGTTCCTCCACTCAATGTCACATAAGCATGTGTATCATCTGCAACAACAGGATCACAAGATCTGACGTGTGTGAATTGTCCGAGTAAAGAGGGTTGATCAGGATTAGATGCACTGTAAATAAACATTCCACCTTGGGCTCCAATGAATAAATTATTTTTATACGGGAAGATGGTTTCAATATTTCCTTGAACAAGATCAACTTTATTCACATAAGCAGGTGCATCAGCCTTGGTGATATTGAATACTTTTAAATCATCATGACTTACTGTGTACATTCTATTTTGCTGTAACCCAAATCTGGCTGTTGAGCCTGCGATACCAATGGCAGCAGTTCCTGAGAAAGATGAAGCGAAAAAACCAAAAGATGGAGATAGGAACATACCAGATCTATCAAAAAGCATTTGCTGTCCGGTTCTAGTTGTATATGCTTTCGTAATACTTGTATCTACTTTTACCCATTTCCTGATCACTTGATTCGTATCTGCAAAATAGCTACCGTAATATCTATGTGGAAAAACACCATTGATAAACTGCTTCACGCTTACATTCTGTGGATCAGTAATATCTAATGTTACAAGATCTGTATAACAATCTGTATAGAGGTAATTACCATTCACCGCCAAATCAATAGAGCCCGGAATATCAATAAAAGAAACCTTTTTCGGACTTGCAGGATCTGAGAGATCAATGACGTGAATACCTCTGTCAATATCATTTAAGAAAAGATAATGCCCTTTCAATACAATTTTTCCTGGTTGCTGAATGTCCGCAGCCGGAAGATTCTTAATACCATTCTTTATGGCAGCTTTTGTTTGATAAACAGGTCTATAAAAACTATATGATTCTTTTACAGTATCCTTCATACAAGAAGTAACTACCAATGGAATGACTAACAGTAGTAGATATTTTATTTGCATACAATAAGCTTTATAGCCAATTGACACAATACTTTATAAAACCGTTGCACTTTTATCTTTTGCCCTTTGAAAGTAACCAAGACATTTTAATAGAGGGACGATACAAATGTTGATTAATACCATTCTGCTTTGAAAGATTACTCATCATATACTGCAGTTGTGGACCAACAAATAAACGTTTCTGTTTGCCTATACCTATTTCAAGTCCTGTCACAGCATCGAGTTGAATTGTACGTAGTAAGGATCTATTTTTGAAATAATAAATATTATTGTTGGCTATGCCTACGTGTAGACTATTCCCACTCAACATGATATTAGTACCCATACCTGCATACCATCTAAGCTCTGTCTTTTTTAACCAATTCAATGAACGATACCACTGCAGTCCTAATCGAATAAAATGATAAGAAGCTATATAATTCACACTATCTCTTACTCCATAATATACATTGGATTCATTACTCCGATTTACATTACTAAACTGTAACGTACCGGAGTTAGTACTTCCTACTCTGTATTTTGTCTGATATAACTGATACCCAATCTGAATTCCCAGGCTATTTTTTTTCTTTTTTCCAATTGTTTTACTCATTTCAACAGATGCACCAAATGAAAAATGATCCTGTACTTTGGGTCTGACGATGCTTACAGCACCTGAACCCGGAGAGGGTGAAGTAGGAAAGACCGAACCTAAAAAATTATTATATACTGCACTACTACTACCCTCGAAAAGGGAACCTAATGAGTTACGGATACCGCTTCGTCCGACTACTAGTTCAGCTTTCCAATTCCATTTTTTTTCTTGTTGCTTTTTTGTAATCGCAGTGACCCCACTCGTATCATTGAATGTACCGGAAGAATCAACTACTTGTATTTGTTCTTTGGTTGGTTCAACTATATTTTCAGGTAACACATTTTCTTTTGTTTCTTTTGGTGTCAAGGCAACAGTATCCCTTTTCAAAGGAACAGATGTAATTAGATTTGACCCGTCTTGCTTCAGTGAACTTATTTCATTTGTATTCTGAGTAGTTTGAATTTTTACGTCCTCCTTTTTGGGGGATATATTATAAGTCTTATCAGATGCTTTTGTAGATAAATGAATCACCTCATCAACTTTGCGTTGCTTCTCAATATCATCAATATTTGGTTTAACAGATTTTGAAGTAAGTGGTATTGAAGTAATAGTTTTTTGTTGATCGGTATTGTTTTGCTTTTTAGGTAATGCTTTATCTTGATTGAATGTAGCGGGTTCTTGTGAGGTGGCAGTTATCTTTTGATCATTTTGTTCAGGCAAGAAAAGCCAGAATCCTGCACCGGATAATCCGATAAGTAATGTAACCATCCATATAGCCCAACGACGTTTACGCTTTTTTTGTAAACTTCCGGCAACAGTCTCCCATACTGCTGTATTGGGTTGAATACGCAGACCTGAAAGTTCCTCCCTCACTTGCTCTTCAAAAGACTTATCGGGCATAACGATCTTTTTTTCCGTTAACAGAATATTTTTCAAGCCAGCTGATCAATAGTGCCCTTGCTCTGGCATATTGTGACCGACTGGTACCTTCACTGATCCCTAAAATTTTAGCGATCTCTACATGTGTATAGCCTTCAACTGCATATAAATTGAATATGGTTTGATACCCCGCAGGTAATTGTCTGATAAGATTCAGCAAATCCTTCATTTGAATATTCAAATCCGGCTGATGAGTGTCTACCGGATGTAGCTGGCTGTCTTCAAATCCAAGATCCAATTGATACTGAGGCTTTCGTTTCAGATAATTGATAGCCGTATTGACCATGATTCTTCTGATCCATGCTCCGAGATCCCCCTCCGAACGAAACTGGTGTAAGTTTTGAAACACTTTAATAAATCCTTGTTGTAGCACTTCTTCTGCATCATTCATACTCTTGGTATACCGGAAACAGGTACCCAGCATTTGCTCGGCAAATGTGTCATACAGCAGCTTTTGGGCAGCCGGATGTTGCTTCAGGCAGTCTTTTACCAGTTTCTGTTCGTCTAACATGCAGTGAATTCATGAATTTGACACATACAATAGGACTTGCGTTGCATACCGCAAAAATCGGGGCAAAACTACCTGAATCCTTGTCTGAACAACTACCGTTTACACCCTACATTTGCCGTATGAGTATTGCATTAAGGGATAAAGAATGTATCTGGCACCCTTTTACCCGACAAAAAAATATGGCCGACCCAATCGCTATTGTCAAGGGTAAAGGATCCTTGCTGTTTGATGAACAAGGGAATAGTTATATTGACGCCATCAGTAGTTGGTGGGTAAATTTACACGGACATGCTCACCCTTATATCGCTGAAAAATTATATCGGCAGGCTTTGGAATTGGAACAGGTGATCTTTGCCGGATTTACGCATCGTCCGGCCGTGGAATTGGCTGAACGATTACTAGCGATCTTACCCGGTAATTTTTCAAGGATATTTTACAGTGACAACGGATCTACGTCTACAGAAGTTGCCATGAAAATGGCGATCCAATACTGGTGGAATCAGGATCAAAAACAAAGAAATAAGATCATCGCTTTTAAGAACAGTTATCATGGAGATACATTCGGAGCCATGAGCGTAAGCGATAGAAGTGTTTTCACATTAGCATTTCATGAGTTACTCTTTGATGTTGTTTTTTTAGACACTCCTACACAAGAAAATATCAGTGAACTAAAAACCATTGTGCAAGAGTATGCATCACAAACAGCCGCATTTATTTATGAGCCGCTGGTTCAAGGTGCGGGTGGTATGAATATGTACGACCCCTATTTACTCAATGAATTATTGAATACGGCCAAGCTGAATGATATTATTTGTATTGCCGATGAAGTAATGACAGGATTCGGACGAACAGGTAAATTCTTTGCCAGCGAATACATGCATAAAAAACCGGACATTATTTGTTTGAGTAAAGGTCTTACAGGTGGTACGATGGCATTGGGAGTAACAGCTTGTAACGACCGTATCTATCAGGCCTATATAGATGATGATGCCATGAAAACCTTTTTCCATGGACATTCATTTACGGCCAACCCATTGGCTTGCACAGCTGCATTGGCTAGTCTTGATCTTTTGCAAGAAGAAAAATGTATTACTCAAATTGAAAAAATTTGTGCCGCAAATATTGCTTTTGCCGATCAGTTACGAAAAAGTGCATTACCGGTCAAAGATGTTCGCACACTAGGTACTATTCTTGCCTTTGAGATTGATCAAGGGAAAAAAGAGTATCTGAATCAAGTAAGTACAGTCATCACGAAAAAAGCATTGGATGCGGGTATGTATATTCGTCCATTAGGCAACACGGTCTATATCATGCCGCCTTATTGTATTATGGAGGAAGAATTGGAGAAAGTGTATATGTTTCTTCTTTCGGGTTGGGAAATGGAGTTGACAGTTGACAGATGACAGTTTATAGGAAGAAGTAAAATAATTCATGCTTACTCCTTTTTAGTAATTACGCGTATGTAAAACACATAATCAATGACCTTACTGTCAACTGTCAACTCAATCTCTCTCCTTCCTCGGCGGCTTATAATCAAATGGCAGCATTGTTGCCAGCTTCTCCCACCAGCCCCAGTAGCCTGATGAGATCAAGTCTATTCCTTCAAAATAGCTTCCATTCGCTAGTACAGCGATCGCATTTTTCTTTGGAAGAAAAATCTCCGACATGATGGGAGTCTTTGGTTGAACAGAAAGTGAATTCGTTCTCACATATTCAATCGGAACTTGTTTGTATTTGTAAATTATCTGTAGATGATCATCAAAGTATAATCCGGCAGTAAAACTATCAATCGCAAATGCAATGCTATCACCCGGTAAAAGTTGATTGATCAATACAGCCATTTTTTCAGGTTGTCGCATGACTTTTCGATAATAGTCTGCACTGTCTTTGTTACCATTACCCAATAAACTATCATTCACTACAATAGTGCCACTACCATTGATATAAGTTCGTGAATTATAAATGGCTCTTACTCGTTTCTTTTCCTCTTCACTGATCTTAATGAGTTTACGTACTTCAAATCCGTTTTCATTTAACTGATTTCTGAAGAGTGAACGCATGAAATGCATCATGGATCCATAGTAAGCTTCCGAGCGATTTTTTTCCCAACGATTCAGCAAACGCTTGCGATCTGTCTGAATATCTTCAAAAAGAGGATACCCTTGAAAGTAGAAAATCCTCGTGCTATAGTTATATTCAAAAACTTTAAGGTCATAACGAAGAATATACCCAAGTGCTTTATTTTCCAAAACAATAGGTTCATCTGCAAATGCCCTGAGAATGTTTTCTTTTTTGCTATAGCGAAATCGAATGGTCTCCGGATTTTTAAGTTTACACTCTGCAGCTAGTGCAGATGTTCCGATAAAGTTTTCCATGAAAAATGTACCGTATCGTTCCCATCCATTTTTTTCATAGGGTTCAACCACCACTTCCTGTAATACATTGATCTTGGGTTTCAATATCACTTCAATGGTAGCAGGTAGTTGTGCATATTGAATAGTAGTTACATATGTTTCGTATCCAATACAAGAAACCACCACATCAAAACGGCCTTGTGGAAATCTGTCCAATATAAAAGTTCCTTCAGCATTGGTAACAGTGCCAATAGATGTATTACTCAAAAACACATTGGCTAAATGAATAGGCTGTTTGGTATCGCCGGCAATAACCTTTCCTCTTAGTGCAGGTTGTGCAAAAGAGGCATGAAGACTAAACAATAAGGTGAAGATTACCAATACGATTCTCATGCCATGATTTGAAGTAACAATTTCAATGAAAAAAGCCATCCACAAAAGCGGATGGCTTAAATATTAACGTCATTTAACATTGACATAATTGCGTGGCAACAAACTAAATCTAAAATATTTACATGCAGAGCACATAGTCGCTCTTGGCCGCTGGGCCTCGTCTCTGTTACCGGGCTGCATTGGCCTCTGATCAGATCTGCTGCGCAGTATCTGATCTGTCTTCGCTACGCTTGACACCGACCCCAATGAGGCCCGTCCACAGAGACTGGTTAGAAATTATTAAACAAAGTCATCGTCAACTTTAAAGCTGAAAAAAACTATCACAATCCAAACAATCCGCTGTTCAATAGTTGGAGTGTTTTGGTCTTGTACTGACTAGGTACGAGTAAAGAGATATTATGCGTACTTCCACCATAGCTAACCATCGTGACAGGTATTTCCTGAATGGCATTGAATAGCTTTTGTAAAACTGCGTCTGTTTGTGCGATCTCATTACCAACGATAGAAACGATGGTCTGATCTTTATCAACTTCTACTGTTCCAAACGGCTCGAGTTCCTTCACGATATTTTTTAAAGCTGTGTCTGTATCAATAGTCACTGATACTGCCACTTCGGAAGTAGTGATCATATCAATAGAAGTACGGTACTTTTCAAATACTTCAAATACTTTACGCAAAAATCCATACGCCAGTAACATTCTACTACTCTTGATCTTGATAGCAATGATCCCATCTTTTGCAGCTACAGCTTTTACTCCAACACTTCCTGCTTCTTTAGTGATCACTGTTCCGGGTGCATCCGGCTGCATGGTATTCAACAGTTTCACCGGAACATTCTCTTGTTGTGCCGGCCAGATACAAGTAGGGTGCAAAATTTTAGCCCCGAAATACGCCAACTCTGCTGCTTCATCAAAACTCAATTGTTCAATGGCTACTGTTTTGTTAACGATGCGCGGATCATTATTGTGCATGCCATCAATATCTGTCCAGATTTCACAAACAGTTGCCTGGATGGCTGCTGCTACCAAGGAAGCAGTATAATCGCTACCACCTCTCTTCAGATTATCAACTTCGCCTTTTGAATTACGACAGATATATCCTTGTGTAATGAATAATTTTTTGTCTTTGTGCAATTGCAACTGCTGACTCAGTTTTACCTTAATACTGCCTAACTGAGGCTCTTCGTTGGCATCAATGGTCATGAACTCTAATGCGGGCAGCAGCATATGATCAATCCCTTGCTCGTCAAGATAACAACTGAATAATTTAGTACTCATCAGTTCGCCTTGTGCCAAAATATCTTTATTCAGTGCTTCACTAAAAGAGATACGCAAGATGATATTCAAGAATTCGAAATGTTCACTAACAACTGTATTAGCTTTCGCACGTACGGCTTCCGTCTTTACCAAGTCAAGCACAAACTGACGGTAATGTGCTTCCAATTGATCGATCTTTTGTTTGGCTGCTTGTCTATCTGCTTGCGATAAACTATTACTGATCTCTACCAATGCATTGGTAGTACCGCTTAATGCACTCAGTACTACGATTTTAGATTCTGCATCTTTGGTGATCAATTGTGATACTTGATGCATACGTTCCGGCTTACCAACGCTGGTGCCGCCGAACTTCATTACTTTCATAAGATTCCCCCTCCCCCGATTTTTTAGTTGTTAAATGAGGTGCAAAGGTAAATGATGAGAAGCTATTTCTTTAGGTATTTTAAAAGAACAGTTGTTAGCTAGAACAGTATATCAAACTATCCAGTTAATGCCTAATTTCTCTCCTACAAGTTTCAAATCCTCCACTACACTTTTCACAATCGGTATTCCTTTCACTCTTCTCTCTTGCTCATATTCTCTCTCAGGGTCTCCCGGAATCAACACTTTATCATATCCTTCTGCCGGTTTTGCATCACGAAATCGGGTAATCCAATTATCCATGTGTGATTTAAATTCTTCTGCCGGACGAAAAGCATCTACCCGCATAGCCCCGAAGAAATGTCCGAGTCCTTTTCCGGGCATATTTTCAGGCATCGGTACATAAGCAGGAAATGGCGGAGCCCAAGGACCATAGCTACCTCCACTAAGCACTGCTGAAAAAATATCTACAATAGCACCCAATGCATAACCCTTATGACTACCATGTTCCCGATCACTACCAAGAGGTAACAATGCACCTTCTTTCTTCAAGATATTCGCATCGGTGGATGCTTGTCCATCTTTATCTTGTACCCAACCCAATGGCGCTTCTGCATCCTTCCTTTGCAGGATCTCCAATTTACCATTGGCAGCTGTCGTAGTGGCCATATCAGCGACAAAAGGCGGTTGCTCTCCGGCAGGAATAGCCACAGCGATCGGATTGGTGCCTAACATTCTTTCAACGGAAAAAGTGGGTGCTACCAAAGCACTGGCATTGGTCATGGCCATACCAATCATTTCGTGCTCCAGAGCCATCATAGCGTGATAACCTGCAATTCCAAAGTGATTGGTATTCCGCACACTTACCCATCCTGTACCCACTTGTTTTGCTTTTTCAATGGCAACCTTCATAGCAAAAGGTGCTACTACCAACCCTAAACCTGCATCACCATCAACTACAGCAGTGGAAGGGGTTTCATGAACAACTTGAATATTTGGACGGGCATTGATTCTATTCACTTCCCATAACCGCACATAGCCACTAAGGCGAGCTACACCATGACTATCAATACCGCGTAGATCAGCAGATAATAAAACAGTGGTTGCTGTAGTTGCATCTACATCAGAACAACCCATTTTTAAAAAGACATTCTTCGTGAATGCATACAAAGACGCGTAAGTATATACTTGATCCATGGTTGCAAGTTACGAAGGGAGTAGCAGTCGTAAAAGTGAAGACTAAATATTACTCTTCATGTGCATTGTATATACCATTCTTAATGGCATAGATTGCAACACCGGCGGTGGTTTTTACATTCATTTTTTCCAGAATTTTCACACGATGACCTTCTACAGTACGAGAACTCATGAATAGTAATTCGCCAATTTCTTTACTGGTTTTCTCTTCACAGATCAGTCGGATGATCTCTTTTTCTTTATCAGAAAAAAGCTTTGATGCATCTGCTTTATAAGGATTGAACTCACTTCGCGCTATGAGTTTCACTAGTCGGCTAGATGTAGTTTTACAGTAGTAAGGACTTCCGGTATATACCATTCTGATCGCATCAATAATTTCACCACGATCGGCATTTTTAATGATATAACCCATTGCACCGGCTTCAAGTGCATCGATGACCATTGCATCACTATCAAAAGAAGACAACGCAATGGTTTTGATATCAGGATATTGTTCTTTTATCAGTTTGATAGCTTCAATACCATCTACTTCAGGCATTTTCAAATCGGTTAAAACAATATCGGGCTGAAGTTCTTTTGTCATTTGTATCAGTAGCTTTCCGTTAGCAGCATCTCCTATCAGTTGAAGCGTGGGTTCCTTCATCAGCAGTAATGAGAGTCCGTCTCTGAAAATATCATGATCATCTGCTATCAATACGCGAATCGGGGCCAGTTGTTCCATGTTATAAAGGTATTCTGAAAAGATATTCGGTACCAGTTCCAGGGGCTGTTTCGAGGTATACTTTACCTTTTAGTATTCCGGTTCTACGAAGGATATTTTGCAATCCGAGACCTTTACCTTGATCCATCACTTTTTCTTTGTCAAACCCACAACCATTATCTTTTATCAGCAAACAAATTTCTTGTTTCTCCTGATACAGTTGAATATTGATTTCAGAAGCATTGGCATGCTTGATGGTATTGTTCAGTACTTCCTGAAACAATCGGAAAATATGGATCTCTTTTTCTTTGGTGATCGATAGATCGTTCAATTGATTATTAAGACGGATCGTTACTCCATTCCCTTCTGCCAATAACTCTGTCATTTCAGTGATTGCCGTCAACAACCCTTTCCGTTGCAAAGTATAAGGCATGATATTATTGGATATTTCTCTTAATCTTTTTGCGGTATGATCAATATGATTGGCTGTCTTACCCAAGATCATTAGATCATTTTTATCTTTTGTATCCAATAAGTGAAGATTCATTTTGATAACCGACAATAGTGGCCCCAGATCATCATGAAGGTCAGAAGCGATACGCCCTCTCTCAGTTTCCAGTAATTCAACTTCCATTCGCAAACGGTCATCGTATTGCCTTGACCTTTTTTTATGCTGTCGAATAATGGTCACAAGAAAAAAGGCGAGGATTGTACCAATTATTAAGGTGCTAATCAGTATCGTAAGGTAAATTCTTGCTTCGCTGGAATACATAATACAGCTAATGTATACACCAAATGTGCTAAAAAATTCACAATAACCATGATAAAATACACGCCTCTAAAAAAATCATTGCTAAACTCCTGTTGAAAAAGGAATAAACTTTCAATAAAAACACGATAGCTGTAATAAACAATTGAAGTGATGCTTATCAAAAAAATAGCATTTTTCCAGAGTGTAATATTATCCTGAAAAATCACTTTATTTAATTGATTAATAGAGCAAAGAATGAGTACCGTAGAATAATAGATCCTATAATAGGAATTGATCTGGAAAATACTATTCATGATCAGGTTATCAAATACCCAAATCAAAATACCGGCTAGAAATAATCCGATGAAAAAGATCTTATTATTTCGAGAACTCCAATTATAAAACAGCCATAAAAAAATGGGGAATTCAATTAAAACATAGCAATTACTGATAAATGGAGTTTTATAACCTAAGTCGATTATAATTTTAAACAATGAGTCAAATACAAATGCTACAATCAGGAAGACGTAATAAGGCCTATAATACGTTCCTATACTTTTTCTACGGATGAAAGCAAATACAACCCCTAAAGCCATCATGATTGTTCCACTGTACGATATTATTAGTCTAAACTGTTCTGGCATTCCAATTAACTGTTCAATGGTGATGGCGGGTCTGGGCAAAGTGGCGGACAGCGGTACCCTTCCTCTAAAATAAGATCGGATGCTTGAATCATATCTGCTCCTTTTTCATCCACACCTACCAGTATCGCATGAATGGTATCATCATTTTGTTTACCATAATAAATTCTAAGTGATACGCATCCGGGTTGATTTAATAAGGCTAAAACTGATTCTTTATGAAAGGTTTCTGAGTTAACCATACCTGCAGGAATATCTGCTTGGTATCGAGAAGTCATATCAATAGCTTCCTGTAAGGAAATTACATGTTTCATTTTCTCTAATTATTAAGAATTGTAAATATAGAGGAAGAGTAGATAAAACAGGAGCGGGCTGATCCCCCCATGAACCGACCCGCTCTTGAAATGCCCGGTTTGATGTCATAAACAGTTAGCCGGTATTTCAATAATGTCCTGTTATCTGATGAGTATTCTCCTGATGTCCTGGAAGAAAATAGAAGAACTCTTTTCAAGGCAATATTATTCCATACCTGAAAAAAAGTACTACGTAGAACTACGCAAATATGTGCGTACATCTACGGTATTTACGCATGTAAATGCTTATTGATGAATAGGTTAAATGGTCAAAATAATAAAGGAACCCTAAGGTTCCTTTATATTGATTTGTGCTTTGATTCCATTAAAATGGCAAATCATCCATGGGTTCTGTGAGTTCATTGGGAGAGGATACTGCTGGTTGACTGCTATAAGAAGCAGCTTGTGGCGTATATCCACTATTTCCTGTTGATGAACCACTACCACCTTCGTTACCTCTGGTACCTACCAACTGAATACTTTGTACCCTTAGGGTAAGTGTTGCCCCGTTTCTTCCATCTTGGGTTGTATAGGTTCTCACATCGGGATTACCCTCTACATAAACTTGGGTTCCTTTTTTGAGGTATGGAACAACACCTGTTCGATCTGTCCAATAAGAACAATCTACCCATACCGTACGGTCTTTTTGTACACCCTGAGCGTCTTTATATTTTTCAGTATGAGCTACCGTAAAATTGATCACGTTCTTTCCATTCACGTTGTTCAGTATGGCATCTTTTCCCAAATTACCAATCACCAATAATTTTATCATATCATAAGAGTTTCGGTAAATATCGGCAAAATGACTAATCATGCGTACCGTATTTCCCGCAAATTTTCAACGTTGTTTAAGCAGGTAATGAATTTGGTTTAACAAGCTTTCTGATTCTCAGCGCCTGATTATAAATTGTTTAGCATATGCAGGGATTACAACTTACCATACCTACGCTACAAGATCACGGACCGATTGTAGAAGCTGAAATTCATACCGATGAAGAAACCTTCTTGAATGTCAAAAATTTCAACGGATATCATACTTATATCACCACTCGATTATTGATAGATACGGGTTCCAATATTTCAGGATTGGATAAGTCCATCATCGATCGTTTACAATTGAATCAATATCGAGATGACGCTACTGTTGACGGTGCCGGTGGACGTTATGAATTAAAACTCTTTAGAGCCATTCTCTATCTACCTATTTTCAGAGAAAAAGCATTACCGATCGATCTTGTAGAAGGTGATTACAGTAATGCTCCCTATGATGGTATCATTGGCAGAGATGTGTTAAGATATTGCAGTTTTGTGTATGATGGGTGGAGTCATACCTTTAAACTCATGGCTGTAGACCTCTGATTTTTCGCTATTCGAAACCTCATACCCCCCTTATCAGCCCTCCTATGCCTCTCAATTCAAGCACTTGCTGTATTTTTGCAGACTAATTTGAATAACATGAGCCGTAAAGGAAAAGTGTTGGTTGCGATGAGTGGCGGTATAGATAGTACCGTTACGGCCCTCATGCTCCACAATGAAGGATATGAAGTGGTTGGCATCACCATGAAAACATGGGATTATGCCAGCAGTGGCACCAGCTCCAAAGAAACGGGCTGCTGTAATATTGATTCTTTCAATGATGCCCGTCAGGCAGCCGTACACCATGGCTTCCCACATTTTATTCTTGATATCCGAGAAGAGTTTGGCGATTTTGTAATTGAAAACTTTGTTGAAGAATACCTCGCCGGTCGCACACCGAACCCTTGCGTTATGTGCAACACACATATTAAATGGCGTGCCTTACTGAAAAGAGCAAATGCACTGAACTGTGATTTTATCGCTACAGGACATTATGCCGAAATCAGACAACATACCAATGGTCGATATGTGATCAGCAAAGGATTGGATGAAACCAAAGATCAGAGTTATGTATTATGGGGACTTGATCAGGAATTACTGAGTAGAACCATCATGCCATTAGGCAAGTATCATAAAAAAGATATTCGTCAAATGGCGATGGATATGGGTTATCCTGAACTCGCTAAAAAAAGCGAGAGCTATGAAATATGTTTTGTTCCTGATAATGATTACCGTGGCTTCTTAAAAAGAAATGTTGATGGGTTGGAAGAAAAAGTGAATGGTGGTTGGTTTGTAGATAAATCCGGAAAAAAATTAGGACAACACAAAGGCTATCCGTTTTATACCATTGGTCAACGTAAAGGACTTGATATTGCATTGGGCAAACCTGCTTATGTAACAGCTATTGATCCGGATACCAATACAGTGGTATTGGGAGATGAAGAAGATCTTGATCAGAATGATATGTTGGTCACCAAAATGAATTGGATCAAATACGACGGCATCACAGATGGAATGGAAGCGATCGCAAAAATTCGTTACAAAGACCGCGGCGCATTAGCCAATCTATACAACCATGAGAATGGTATCAGAACTCGTTTTTATGAAAATGTAAAAAGCATTGCACCCGGACAAAGTGCTGTGTTTTATGAAGGGAATGATGTGATCGGCGGAGGAATAATTCAGAGAGGGGAGTTAATTAGCATTTAATGCTTTCTTCGAAGTAAAGCTGCAAACATTGTATCTGATTTTTGCTGATACCCTGTCATCAATTGTTGTATCACTAATTCAAGCGTATCATTTTCGTCCAATAACTGCTTGACGATTTCTTCATTCTCTCTTCGGAATAAAGAACAGGTGATATATAAAAGATACCCGCCCGGTTTTACAGCCTTTGCCACATTCTGACTGATCTTACGTTGAAGTGCTGTGTACAAGGTTATTTTATCTGTACTAAAAAAAGCCAGCTGTTCAGGCGTTCTAGACCATGTGCCGCTTCCTGTGCATGGAGCATCGCATATAACAAGATCAAAAGGTTCATCTGTAAAGCTGAAAGTAGACACTGACAGATCTGCAATGAAAGATTGATATTGCTCTATACCGGCTCTGGAGAAGCGCTGTTTCAGATTATAAAGAATTGAGCTCCGGGCATCTGATACCGTTAATGATACCTTTGGTAAATGATCGTAAGTAAGAATGGATTTACCACCACTAGCTGCACAACAATCCCATACCCTCACTGGTGCCGGTAATTGAGCAGGCAACAATAACCTGACTCTTTGAGAATTCAGATCTTGTATCACTGCTTCTTTATCGATCTCCAGAACAGTATCCAATTTGATTCCATTAGCCATTGCCAATGTATTATCCGATAGCTCCTGAAATACGATCTCTGCTTCTTGAAGTTTCGCACGAACAGTTCTTTCGAAACCGGGTCTTATTCGAATGAACAGATCAGGTTGTGTAAATTCTCCCATACTTAACGATGGAAGATCGACACCTGCACTGATCTCTTCTTTCCAAGGATAAATATGTTGAATACTAAATACAGGATATAATTGCTCTATAAAAGCTACACGTTGTTCCAGATCCTCCTTCCAGTTTTTGACCCAATCAGGTTTGTACAAACCAGACCAATACCCCGGTACTTTCTCTGCAAAAAAGAGTGCGATCTTCAATCGTTCTTTTACAGACAGTTCTTTCAATGCATGTCCTAACCGGTAATAACTATAACAAAGGTGGGTAATGTATTTTCTGTCTTTGGCTCCGTGTTTCTTTTCCTGAGCAAAATAGGCTTTCAAATAATGCACAAGCGGTTGCGATCCGTTATATCCTTGAATCAGGGATATAGCAGTATTGAAATATGACTGGAATCGCATCATGGGGAATGGGGTTACATGAGCACGTAACATAACCTCACTATAAGCGAGATCTGTTTCCAGACGTGACTTATGAATTTACATTAAATTGTTGAAACCTAAACCTCCAGTAAAGTTTTTACCGGGTCTTTTCCGAAGAGCAACAATTCAGGATTTTCAAGTAATTCCTTCACTCGTACGAGGAAGCTAACACTTTCACGTCCGTCAATGATGCGATGATCATAGCTCAAAGCCAGATACATCATCGGACGAATCACCACCTGACCATTGAGGGCCATAGGTCTTTCCTGTATCTTGTGCATTCCAAGAATAGCACTTTGAGGAATATTAATGATCGGAGTACTCATTAAGCTACCAAATACACCTCCATTGGTGATGGTAAAAGTTCCTCCTTGTAATTCTTCAGCTGTGAGCTTACTATCACGGGCCTTTCCTGCTAACTCTACTACTTTCTTCTCGATATCAGCCATGCTAAGGCTTTCAACATTACGCATCACCGGTACGGTTAATCCGCGCGGCGTACTCACTGCAATGCTAATGTCTGCATAATCATGATATACCAGTTGATCACCATCAATATATGCATTGACTGATGGCCACTCACCCAATGCAATCGCACATGCTTTTGCGAAGAAGCTCATGAAGCCCAGATTTACACCATGCAATTCTTTGAACTTGTCTTTGTATTGTTTACGAACTTCCATGATGCGGGTCATATCCACTTCATTGAAAGTTGTAAGCATAGCAGTAGTATTCTTGGCTTCCACCAAACGCTTACTGATGGTCTTACGCAGATTACTCATCTTCTCCTGACGCACATTTCTGCTATACAGTTCGCCACCTGCAAATGCTTTCTTTCCGGGATTAGATAAGGCTTCCAGTACGTCATGCTTCACGATCTTTCCACCGGCACCTGTAGGTTTGATATTAGAGGGATCTACTTTTTTATCTGCAATGATAGCGGAAGCTACCGGTGTCGCTTTGATATCATTCGACACTGCTGTTACCGGAGCTTCATTTTTAACTGACGCAGCCGTTTCTTTCGCAACGGCAGGCGCTGGCGCTGCAGCGCCTTCAGGTTTAGCAGCAGTTTCATCGATTTTTGCCAAAACATCACCAATATTAAGTGTATCACCTTCTTTTCCAACAGTGGTAAGTATACCTGCCTGTTCTGCATTTACTTCGAATGTAGCTTTCTCACTTTCCAGTTCAGCGATCACTTCATCACGCTCAACCCATTCTCCATCTTTTTTTGTCCATTTCAATAAGGTTACTTCGTTAATGGACTCTCCTACTGTTGGTACTTTTATCTCAATCATCGGTGATACCGTTTATTACTTTATAATGATAAGTGTATTAAATCAATGCTTAAATATCAAAGGCTGTGTTAATGATCTCTGCTTGCTCTGCTGCATGTACTTTGGAATAACCTGTGGCTGTAGCTGCACTTGCATTACGACTGATCACTCCAAAATTGATGGTTTTCAGATTCATTTGCAGGAATGAAGCAGCACCCATATTCAAAGGTTCTTCCTGTACCCAGAACCAAGTTGCTTTATTGTATTTCTTATGCAATGCCTCCAATTGCTTTTGTGGTAATGGATACAATTGCTCTAATCGAACGATCGCTATATCCTCTCGGTTCTCTTTTTGTTGCTTATCTGATAATTCAAAATAGAGTTTACCTGTACACAACAATACTTTTTTCACCTGTGCCGGATTTGAAACAAACACGTCATCAATCACCTCTTTAAATCCTCCTTCAGATAATTCAGTGATACTGCTATAGGTAGCAGGATTTCTAAGATTGGCCTTTGGTGAGAAATTGATCATCGGCTTACGGAAATTCCATGCCAATTGACGACGAAATGCATGGAATAGATTAGCTGCACTTGTAATATTCGTGATGACCATGTTCAATTCAGCGCACATTTGTAAAAAACGCTCCAATCTTGCACTGCTATGCTCCGGTCCTTGACCTTCATATCCATGAGGCAACAACATCACTACACCATTTTGACGCTGCCATTTTTGTTCACCCGCAGCAATAAACTGATCGATCATGGTTTGTGCACCATTACAAAAATCACCGAACTGTGCTTCCCAAATAACCAATGCATTTGGATTTGCCATGGCATAACCATATTCAAACCCAAGCACACCATACTCACTCAACAAAGAATTATAAATACGGAAAGATTCCTGACTTTCTGTAAAATGATTCAATCGATTGTAGCCTTTATTGGTATTCTCATCACGCAGAATAGCATGTCTGTGACTAAATGTACCTCGCTGAACATCTTGTCCGCTCATACGTACAATATTTCCATCCATGAGAATGGAGCCATACGCAAGTAATTCTGCAGTTGCCCAGTCTATTTTATTTTCTGTCTCCAGCAATTTTATTTTATCCTGCAACAGTTTCTCTACTTTCTTCAATGGCTTGAACTCGGCAGGCCATGTCATGAGTTTCCCAAACATTTGTTGGATCTGGTCCTGAGGCACTGCTGTCACCGGAGAAAGATCAAAATCTTCTTCAGTGGCTTTTCGCATACTCTTCCAAACCAATTCAGGAGTTTGGTATTTGTAAGGGAGTGGATTTTGCTTTACTTCATCCAAACGCTCTTGCAAATCAGCCCAAAACTTCTTCTCCATTTCTTTTGCCAATTGCTGGGCATCAGGCTCACCATTTTGGATTAGGTATTGCGTATAGAGCTCCCGTGGATTCTGGTGCTTATCAATCAGTGCGTACAACTGTGGTTGTGTGTACTTCGGATCATCACCTTCATTGTGTCCGTGTTTGCGGTAACAAACCATATCAATGAAAATATCCGAATTGAATTCCTGACGATAGCGTGTAGCAATCTCCGCACATTTTACCACTGATTCTGCATCATCTCCATTGACATGCAATACAGGAGCTTGTACCATCGAAGCAACAGATGTACAGTAATCTGCACTTCTTGCATCATCAAAATCAGTCGTAAATCCGATCTGGTTATTGATCACATAGTGAATCGTTCCACCGGTATAATATCCACGAAGATTACTCATCTGTAATACTTCATACACAATACCCTGTCCGGCAACAGATGCGTCACCATGAATCAGGATCGGAAGTATTTTATCAAAATCGCTGTTATAGAGTACATCTGCTTTTGCTCTTGCAAAACCAACCACTACCGGATCTACGGCTTCCAGATGCGATGGGTTAGGCATGAGTTTTAAATGAATGGTCTTTTGCTCGGGTGTTTGGATCTCACTTCCATAACCCATATGATATTTCACGTCCCCACTTCCCATGGTTTGATCCATCACAGCGGTTCCTTCAAATTCACTGAATATTTGTTCATAGGTTTTACCCATGATATTGGCAAGTACATTCAAACGACCACGATGTGCCATTCCAATGACCACTTCTTGCACTTCATGGTTAGCCGCTACATTGATGATAGCATCCAAAGCAGCAATGGTTGTTTCTCCACCTTCTAATGAAAAACGTTTTTGTCCAATATATTTTGTGTGCAAGAATTTTTCAAACATCACGCCCTGGTTCAATTTTTCCAGTATGCGTTTCTTTTTATCCAAAGAAAGCGGTTGTACAAACTGCTGCTCCATTTCACGCGTAAGCCAGTCGATCTTCTTCTGATCACTGATGTACTTGAACTCTATACCTACATTCGATGCGTAGCAATTATTCAGATGCGAAAGAATGTTCTTAAGTGTAGTAGCCCCTAACCCGATCAAATTTCCCGCTTGGTAAGTGGTATTTAAGTCAGCCTCTGACAAACCAAAAAAAGAAAGATCCAAATTCGCACCTCTATCTTTTCTCTGACGAATCGGATTCGTTTTCGCGATCAGATGACCTTTGTTGCGATAGCCAAGGATCAAACGATACACTTTGATCTCTTTCATCCAGTCAATACCTTCAGCAGCGGTCATTTGACCATTACTGCTCACTACTGTTCCTGAGGCATTTGAAACAGCAAAATCAAAACCTTCAAAAAATTTCTTCAGATCCGGATCAACTGATTCAGGGTTCTGAACAAATTCCTGATATAGACTCTCAATGTATGCAGGATGGGAGTTTGTGATATACGAAAAATCCTTCATGTGTAATGATTGTACAACTGGTTTGATAAACAGGTTGGCAAATATCGGTCATTGAAGGCAGAAAAATTGTCTAAATTTTGCCCAAAATCAATTGATCCCTTGGGCTAAAGAATTAGGGTACAGGTGTAGAATTTTAATGGGCATGACGACTAAAATGAGGGTTCTTGGACTTTTTTTGATAAAAATTTCCTCTTTTGGTTCCGAGTCCTTACCTTTGCCGTCCTGAAAAAAAAGAACAATGGCAAATCATTCAGCTACTAAGAAAGATGTGAGACAAGCTGCTAAGCGTCGTGATCGTAATCGTTATTATGGTAAAACTACCCGTAACGCTATCCGCGACCTGAAAGCCGGTACAGACGTGAAAGCGTATACCGAAGAGCTGCCTAACGTTATTTCTATGATCGATAAGTTAGCAAAGCGTGGCATCATCCACAAAAACAAAGCTGCTAACCTGAAGAGCAAATTAGCAAAGAAGGCGAACGTAACTGCTTAATTTTTAAGCTTTTCGTTGAAACATCATATTGAACCAGCCTATGGCTGGTTTTTTTATTGTTACATATTAGCTTTTGGTAAACTCACGGTAAAACGGTTCACTTGATTAGGCATAGGTGTGTATGTCAAACTGCCTTTATGCATGGTAAGTATTCGATGTACAATGGTTAAACCTAGCCCTACTCCCGAAATTTTTTGTCGAGCCTGCTGTCCTCTAAAAAACGGGATCATGATCTTCTCACGTTCTTCCTCACTTAAATGTTCGCCCCGGGTTTCAACATGAACCAATATATCACGTTCTACAAACTCAAGAAAGATCTCTACCTTTTTATTGACTGAATAGAGATACCCATTTCTGATCAGATTACTGAACATGGATTTCAGCAAGGCTTCATTACCTCGAACATTAAGATCATCATCAGAAGAAGGCGTATTTGAAAAGACCAGAGAGATGCCAATATCTGGGAACATTTTGACACTGATACTGATTTTGTCATATAAAATTTCATCGACCCTACAGATCGGCCATGATTCATCAAAGCCCTGTTGCTCAAATTGGGAGATCAATAATAGCGAGTTCGTCAGCTCGATCATTCGTTCCTGATCTTGTTGCAAAGACGCCAAAACAGTTCGATATCCCTCTTCATTCAATTTGTTTTTCAATGCTGACTCTGTATGTGATAACATCGTAGCAAGAGGTGTCCGTAATTCATGGGAAGCATGATGAACAAAACTTCGCTGAAACTCAAAGGTTTTTTCCAGGCGTGAGAGCATCGCATTGAATTTACTTGCGATCATATCAATCTCTGCGATCTGAGCATTTTCCAATATTCTTTTTTTCAAGTCCATACCCGTCACATCTCCCATTTGCTTTCCAAGCTCAAGAAGTGGGCGCGTGAAAGATTTACTTAACCAATAAGAAAGAATGCCTGTAATCGTTAACGCCAGAAAAGATGTGAAGATCAAGATCCACATCAATCTCAATAACTGCTCCTGACCTACTATATCAATACCTGAAACGATGACGTTGGACTTACCGGAAGGGAAGTAAACATTGGCATAGAGCCTATCACCTTTTGGTCTTTTTAATTCTCTATTTTCTTTTAGATCTGTAATGATGTCGCGATAAGCACCAAGTTGGATGGTTGAAGGGTATGCAAAAACAACATTACGTGCAGAATCCAAGATCACGATTTCTTCGCCGGCAAGAATATTTTTCTGGATCTCGCCAAAAAAAGCCAAAGCTACAGGAGATTGATAGCGAAGCTGTTTTTGATAAAATCCATAAAACTGCTCGCCCTCCTGTTGCAGCCGCTTGGTGAACTCTTCTTTTCTAAAATCTGCATACAGAAAATAGATCGCAATAAAACATGTCATTAAGATCACTGCTACTACCACAGTAAAACGAAGTGCAAAGCGGAGTTTAAAACTCATCCTACCTTATTTATTTGATGTAATAACCAAATCCGGGTTTGGTATGGATCAGCTTTTGTTCAAATGGCTTATCGATCTTATTACGCAGAAAACTGATATACACTTCAATGGTATTGGTACCTGTATCAAAACTCAGATCCCATACTTTTTCTAAGATCTCCTGTTTAGAGATCACTCTCTCACGATTACGGGCGAGCAATGTAAGCAGGGTAAATTCCTTTGCTGTTAAATTGATATTGATACCTGCTCTTACCACTGATTTATTTTTCATATCAATGGTCAGATCATCCACAACAATCTTTTCATCTTCAGGACCCTTATCAGATCTTTTCAACAGTGCTTTCAGGCGAACAAACAATTCTTCGAAATGAAAAGGCTTCACCAGGTAATCATCTGCGCCCAGATCAAAAGCTTCCACTTTATCCTGTATCTGACCAATTGCCGTAAGCATGATGATCGGAATGGTTTTATTAGCTGCCCTGAACTCTTTACAAAGTTCTAAGCCGCTTTTATAAGGCAAATTCACATCCAATAAAACAATAGAATAATTTTTTGATTGAAATGCCAGTTCTGCTTCTTTACCATCAACAGCTAGGTCTACTTGGTATCCTTGACGTTTGAGTTCGTCCCTTACAATAGGTCCAAGTTTCGCTTCATCCTCAACCAGTAAAATACTATGCAGGTTTTCCATTACTTTGAATAAATTTTCAAATTGAAAATAATGAAAAAAACACTGCTTATACTACAACTATTTCTGGCTCAACAAATATTTGCACAGAAATGGCAAACCATCTTTGAACAAACATCAGGCAAACAGACCGTTACATACGAAGAATGCATTCGCTATTACAAGTCATTGGATGCTTCTTTTGCAACCATTAGTATGAAGGAATTCGGACTTACAGATGCCGGATATCCATTGCATCTTGTGCTTTTCAGTACAGATAAGACCCATGATCCTGAGATTTGGCATAAAAAGAATAAACTGGTCATCATGATCAACAATGGTATCCATCCGGGTGAACCCGATGGTATCGATGCCAGCATGATGTTTTTACGAGACCTTGCCACAGGAAAGATCAAAGCCCCGGATAATGTGGTATTGGGAATCATACCTGTTTATAATATCGGCGGCAGCTTGAATAGAAGTCCATTTTCAAGAGTGAATCAGAATGGTCCGGAGAGCTATGGTTTCAGAGGTAATGCTCAAAACCTTGATCTGAACCGCGATTTTATCAAAAATGATAGTCGCAATGCCAAAGAATTCGCTAAGATCTTTCATTATTTGAATCCGGATATTTTAGTGGACAACCATGTAAGTGACGGTGCCGACTATCAGCATACCATGACTTTACTCACTTCCCAGCATAATAAACTGGGGCCGATCATGGGTGCATACTTACATGATGTCTTTGAGCCTTCACTTTACAAAGGCATGGAACAAAAAAGCTGGAACCTGATACCTTATGTAAGTTTTGAAGGAGGGAATCCTGAGAGAAACTGGACTGCTTTTTATGATGCACCCAGATACAGTAGTGGTTATGCTGCATTGTTTCAGACCATGGCTTTTATGCCCGAGACACATATGCTGAAACCTTATGATCAGCGTGTAAAAAGCACATATGACTTGATGCAAACTTTCTTAGAAGAAGGTGCTAAACAATCCAATGCCATCAAAACAACCAGAAAAAAAGCGATAGATGCGGTGAAGCAACAAAAGGAGTTTCCTCAAACCTACCGTGTTGACACTACTCGTTTTGATCAGATCAAATTCATGGGATACACATCTGCACAAAAGATCAGTGAAGTAACAGGCTTGAATAGAATGTATTATGATCGTTCAAAACCTTATACAAAGGATATTCGCTATTATAATTATTTCAAAGGAGAGCAATGGATTACAAAACCCAAAGCTTACATCATTCCACAAGGATGGCATGAAGTCATTGAGCGATTATCGATCAATCGCGTTCAAATGCAACGATTAAAAAAGGATACCCTTATTCAAGTAGAAGTATCCAGAGTAACAGATTACAGAACAGCAACCAGATCATTTGAAAAGCATTATCGACAGTCAGGTATTCGTATGTCACAGCAAGCAGAAAATATTCGCTTTCTGAAAGGAGATTATATCATTTATACCGGACAGGCTGCCGATCGTTTCCTGATCGAAACACTTGAAACAGGAACTGATGACAGTTATTTTTCATGGAATTTTTTTGATGCCATCCTGCAGCAAAAAGAAGGCTATAGCAATTACCGATGGGAAGATGTAGCTGCAATATATTTAAAGGAACATCCGGAATTAAAAGCAGAATTAGATGCAAAAAAGAAGGCAGATGAAAAGTTTGCCGCATCTGCCAATGCGCAATTAGATTTTGTCTATAAAAAGTCACCCTACTACGAACCTGCACATATGAGGTATCCGGTGTTTAAGTTGAGGTAGGCGTTGCTAATAGTCCATAGCGTATAGTAGAAGACAAATAAGTCATAATGTATAACAAGATTATAATTTACTTACTTGTCTTCTACTATATGCTATAAACCATAAGCTATTTGCTACTAAGTAGCCTCGTACCCCCTCAACTTCTTCGCTATAAACACAGAAGAAAGTACGATGACGATGCTGAGATAGCCGACCCAGGAGTAGTGAACGATGGTATGGTCAGGTTTACTGATGACGATCATACCGGCGATCAGCGATGCAATTCCTGAAAACAGTTGTTGAACAGAGCCATTAAAGCTCATGAAACTACCTCTTTGTTCCGCCGGCACCACATTACTGATAATGGCTTGTGCCGGAATACCTCTTCCTGTGCTTAATACAAACCAGATACCGGTCACCATCAATACATAATAGTACTTGATAGCAGGCATATTGGTGATCAGAAATATGGGAATCAGAGATATCAATGCGAAGAACATGAAAGTGTTATGCTTTCCATATTTATCGGCCATCTTACCGATCAAGGGAGAAGTGATAAAAGTGGCGATGCCTCCTACCATATAGATCATGTTACGTTGTGTATCCGTGAATCCTACATTGAATTCCATATATGGATTCAAAAAAGGAATGATCAAAAAATGCCCCAGCATCAATGCTGCGGATAAAGCCAATGCCACCAATTGTGTTCTACTGGTCATCACATTTTTAAGCATGACGATCGGCTTTACTCTTTGTCCATGGATATGTGAAGACATGGAAGGTAAGTAACGCATCAACAGTACTGTTATGATGATACCCAACCCTCCGATTGATAAGAAGGGAGAATGCCATCCTAACCATCCAGCCAAATACAAAGCAGAAGGAACACCTACAATGGAAGCCAAGGAGAAAGCAGAGAATAAAATACCCATGGCTTGTCCTCTTTTTTCATAAGGAAAACTATCCGCAACAATACTCAACACTTGTGCGCCGATCAATCCACCGAATAATCCGGCAGTGATCCGTGCAAGCAGTAACAATAGATAAGAAGGAGCAATACCACAACAAAGAGTACCGATCGTAAATCCGATATAACCAAATAGTAATACTTTTTTTCTATCGTATCCATCTACATAAAAAGCAGCAGCAAAGCCTGATACAGCTGCACTGATACTGTAAGAAGCTACGATCACGCTGAATTGTCCGGGTGTAATATTAAAAAATGGCATCAGAAAATTACCCAACGGCATCATCACCATGAAATCAAGTATATGGGTAAAGTTGACACTTGCTAATAAGATCAATAAAATCCTTTCTTTCCAATTCATAATCAGCTTTTAAAAAATTCCGGGGATAAGGTTAATAACCTCGCATAAAAAAGGTAACCCGATTGAGTTACCTTTTTTTAATTTATTGCTGCACCTTTTTTACTTCTCCGCTACCACTTACTTTTTGGGATACGACTGCTTCTCCTTTATAATAAACGGAGCCTATTCCACTGATGGATACATCCAATTTATTATCTGCAAATATTTTGACATCCCCACTTCCGGAGATTTTTACAGAAGCGTTTTCAGCTTTTAAAGTCTCGGCATTACAATCGCCAATACCGCTGATTTGAATTTTGGCATCTCGGGTTTCACCGGAAAGTACAAGAGACCCACTGCCACTGATCTTTGCATCCAATTCGGGGGTATTGGTTTCTAAACGTAGGTCGCCCACTCCTGAAACACTTACCTTCAAACGATCGGAACCGGTAAATTTATTCATGCCAATGATGCTTCCGGAACCTGACAATTTTAATTGCTCAAGCTGAGCAGTGGTGATATATACTTTCAACTTTTCACTGGTAATGAAGTTGATATTCCCTCTCATTCTAACTACCAACTCATCACCGTCCATTTCTGTAATGATATATTCTTGAAGATTCTCATCAGCTTCAACTTTTACAGTCGTTCCGGTTCCCTGGGTCAACTCTACATCCATGAACCCTTTTAAATGAATTTTCCTGGCGGTAAGCCCATCTCTCTCTTCAACCGTTACATTTCCATTACCTTTTACCCTTTTAGACCCGTTGAATATACAGGACCCTAACAGGGAAACTAAGGCCACTGTGATGAAAAAAATTCTCATGTTGTAGGTTTAAGACTTCGAAATTATCAAAAAGGGCCCTGAATCCATCACCATTCCTGTGGATTTTATGACCATTTATACGGTCTGAAGACCACCAAATTTCATTTACCTTCGCGCCATGACAGAAAAAATCCTCATTCTTGACTTTGGTAGTCAGTACACCCAGCTGATCGCCAGAGCCGTTCGTGAAGCCAATGTGTATTGTGAGATTATTCCTTTTCATAAGCCCTTTCAATATGAAGCGGGTTTAAAAGGTATCATTTTGAGCGGATCTCCTTTCAGTGTCAATGAAGAAAATGCTCCCACTGTTGATATTGCCGATATGATCAGCAAATTACCGGTATTGGGTGTTTGTTACGGTGCTCAATTGACTGCTAAGAATTTTGGAGGACGTGTAGATAAGTCGAACAAAAGAGAATATGGTCGTGCTAAAATGGAAGTGCTGAAAGAAGACCAACTGTTAATGGGCGTAGCCAATGGATCTCAGGTATGGATGAGTCATAGTGACTCAATCGTTGCCCTACCGGAAGGTTTTGAGATCACTGCAGTAACAGAAAGTATTCCCGTTGCAGCATTTAAGAAAAATGGTACAGATACTTGTCCATTGTATGGTATACAGTTTCATCCGGAAGTATATCATTCAACTGAAGGAAAGAAAATCATCAAAAACTTCCTTGTCAATATTTGTGGATGTACGCAAGATTGGACACCTGCTTCATTTGTACATGAAACGGTTGAACAGTTGAAACAACAGATCGGAGATCATCATGTGATCATGGCTTTGAGTGGTGGTGTTGACAGTACTGTTGCAGCAACTCTTATCAGTAAAGCCATTGGGAACAGATTACATGGCATATTCGTTGACAATGGTGTGTTGAGGAAAGATGAATTTAAACAGGTATTGGACACTTATAAAACGATTGGACTTAATGTAACCGGCATCGATGCTCGTCAGCGTTTCTATGATGAGTTCAAAGACAAAACTGATCCTGAAGCCAAAAGAAAAGTCATCGGTAGATTATTTATAGATGTGTTTCAGGAAGAAGCCAAAAAAGTAGCCGGTGTAAAATTTCTCGGACAAGGCACTATTTATCCTGACGTGATTGAAAGTGTGAGTGTGCACGGACCATCACAAACCATTAAATCGCATCATAATGTGGGTGGCTTGCCTGATACCATGCATTTGGATCTGGTAGAACCGCTGCGATATCTTTTTAAAGATGAAGTAAGAAAAGTAGGATTGGAATTGGGTATCCCTCCAGATATGATCAATCGTCATCCGTTCCCGGGCCCGGGACTTGCTATCAGAATATTGGGAGAAGTAACCGCTGAAAAAGTGGCTTTATTGCAAGCCGCCGATGATATTTATATCAAAGCATTGAAATCTTTCGATCTCTATAAAGATGTTTGGCAGGCAGGAGCTATTTTGTTACCCGTTAAGAGTGTAGGTGTAATGGGTGATGAAAGAACATATGAATTTACTGTAGCACTTAGAGCCGTAACCTCTGTTGATGGTATGACCGCTGACTGGGCACATTTACCCTATGAGTTTCTGGCTCATGTTTCCAATGAGATCATCAATAACGTTCGAGGTATCAATAGAGTGGTATACGATATCAGTAGTAAACCACCTGCCACTATTGAGTGGGAATAGGCATTATTTTTGAATAGTTAAGATCGCTTATGCGTATACTGAAAAAGTTCATACTTGTATTCATTATTCTGATCAGTCACTATTCTGCTACTGCTCAACAACAAACAAAAGTTTGGAAAGTAGCTGTATTTGCACCCGTTTACCTTGACTCTGCTTATACGCAAGATGGCAACTATCGTCTGGGTAATCAGATATTACCTCGCTATATGATGCCGGGTCTGGATTTTTATAATGGGGTGATGTTAGCCATCGATTCACTCAATGCGGAGAAGCAACCTGTTGAAGTTGTTTTTTACGATTCAAAAAGTGTGAAAGGTAATACCAATAATGCCATTCTGGATTCTACACTTGCAGATGTTTCATTGATCATTGCTTCTTTTAATAGCAGAAACGAAATCAAACCATTATCTGATTTTGCACTGGAACATGAAATACCTCTGATCTCTGCTACTTACCCCAATGACGCCAGTCTTACAGAGAACCCTTATTTCATTCTGATCAACCCAACACTAAGAACGCATTTAGAAGGCATTTATAATTATTTACAAAGAGTATACCCTACTAGCACAATGACCATGTTCAGAAGAAAAGGTGCGGTGGAAGATATGATACAAAACGGTTTTGCAGACATCGCTAAGAGTTCAAGATCGGTTCCCTTAAAGATCAAAACCATTGAGCTAACAGATAGCTTTACTACTAGTCAGGTTATCGCTTATTTAGACAGCAGTCGTCAAAACATCGTGATCTGTGGATCACTCAATGAAAGTTTTGGAACCAATCTTGTAAAATCACTCAGTGAATCCAAGAAATACAGAAGTATTGCCATTGGTATGCCTACTTGGGATGCTTTAAGAGGCGTTGATAGAAATGTAGAGATCCTTTATACCACACCTTATCATTTCGTAAGAACAGATAAATTAGGTTGGGACATAACCAATATCTATCGAAATAAATTTTCAGGTAGACCCAGCGATATGGTTTTTAAAGGGTTTGAAGCCATGTATCGTTTTACCAAACTACTCATCAAACATGAAGGAGCACTGATGAAAAATCTTTCAGATAAAAGCCTGAGACTTTTTAATGATTTTGATATTCAACCTGTAAGACCGTATAGCAATAACCCCAATGCAGTTGACTATTTGGAAAATAAAAAACTGTACTACATCCGTAAAATGGATGGCCAGATCCGTTCTGTTAATTAATCCTCAACAAAAGGTTGGTCTCCTTGTTATTGTTGCATGAAAGATTTCAAAGGCAATAAATCTTCTTTACCCTCAAAGATCTGCGTTACCTGTCAACGCCCATTCTCTTGGCGTAAAAAATGGGAAAAGGTTTGGGAGGATGTAAAGTATTGTTCTGACAAATGCAGGAGGAAGCCACAAGCTGCAAGCTACAGGCTACAAGGAAGAAGTTGAAAGCCTCAAGTTTCACGGCACTGGCTACAAGAAATTAGATGTAATAATAAAAATTAGTTCATAACTTTTTACAAAGCTTGAAGCTTATAGCTTGAGGCTTGCAGCTTATCATGGCACTTATCACATTTACAGATCAAGGACTTTTTTGCGAAGCGGGTCAATTTTATATTGATCCTTGGCGTCCTGTTGACCACGCTGTTATTACACACGCTCACAGTGATCATGCGCGTTGGGGATCCGGACATTATCTCTGTCATCATGATACTTTACCCATTCTTCGATTAAGACTTGGTAATATTCAGGCCCAATCCATGGCCTGGGGTGAAGCTGTTTATAAAAATGGGGTTAAGATATCATTACATCCTGCAGGACATATTATTGGCTCCTCGCAAATAAGAATTGAATACAAAGGAGAAGTGTATGTAGTAAGTGGAGATTATAAAACAGAGGCTGATGGTATCAGTGGAAGTTTTGAACCGATTCGTTGTCATACATTCTTGACTGAATCAACTTTTGCACTTCCGATTTATCAGTGGGAGCAACAGGAGATCATGTTTGACAGGATCGGAAAATGGATAGCAAATAACCAACAGGAAGGAAAGACCAGTGTATTGATTGCATATAGTTTGGGAAAAGCACAAAGAATTTTACAGGCCATCACACCTATCACCCAAAATATTTTTGTGCATGGTGCTATTTGGAATACACATAAGACACTGCAAGATCATGGCATCAACTTACCTGATGTCCAAAGAGTAACACCTGATATTCCTAAAGAAAAATTTCGATCTTCAGTTGTCATCGCTCCCCCCGGTGCCACTGAAAGTAGTTGGATGAAAAAAATCCAGCCCTATGCCACAGCTGTTTGCAGCGGCTGGATGCAGGTTCGCGGCAACTTCAGAAGAAATAATACAGATGCAGGTTTTGCATTAAGTGATCATGCTGATTGGAACGGTCTACTCAGTGCAATAGATGCAACAGGTGCATCTAAAGTTTTTGTAACACATGGATTTCAATCTGTACTAAGCAGATACTTGAATGAAAAAGGTATTGAAGCAGCAGAGGTAAAAACAGCTTATGGGGAAGAAGAAAACATATCTCTCACGGAAAATCCTGGCGAACTATGAAAGCCTTTGCATCATTGGTTCAGCTGCTAGGAAATGCAACCGGCGTTCTGGAAAAACTGAATGCCTTATCACAATATTTTTCTATTGCACATCCCAAAGACAGAGTTTGGGTGATTGCAATTTTTAGTGGTAGAAGACCTAAAAGAGCTATCAGCACTAGTCAATTAAAACAATGGTGTATTGAATCAACATCCTTACAAGAATGGCTTTTCGAAGAATGTTACCACACTGTAGGAGACCTTGCTGAAACAATCGGATTATTATTACCGCTTATTTCTTCCAAAAAAGAAAATCCACCACTCCATTATTATATAGAGCAACTGATTCAACTACAAAATGAAAGTGAAGAACAAAAAAAGAAATTCATAACACAAGTTTGGCAAGAGTTAGACAGAGATGAACTTTTTGTATTCAATAAGTTGATCACGGGCGGATTCAGAATTGGTGTTTCACAAAAAATGATGGTGAATGCTTTAGCCAAGGCTACAACATTGGATGCTTCTTTGGTGGCGCATAAAATCAGTGGCAATTGGAATCCTCAAACCATTTCTTTTGAACAGTTATTGTTGAATGATCAAGGTAACCATGACGATTCCAGACCTTATCCATTTTACTTAGCGCATGCATTGGATGGCGAGCCACATGAATTGGGGGATCCTTCGGAATGGCAAGCTGAATGGAAATGGGATGGCATTAGAGGACAGATCATTAAAAGAAAGGGCACTCATTATGTTTGGAGTCGTGGCGAAGAACTTATGACTGAGAAGTTTCCCGAATACCTCTCTTTTGTTACTTCTATTCCTGATGGAACAGTATTAGATGGCGAGATCATGCCTGCTAAAGATGGGCAGCCACTACCCTTTAGTATGCTACAAACAAGAATTGGGAGAAAAAACATAACAAAGAAGCAATTACAAGAAGCCCCGGTTTCGTTTTTTGCCTATGATCTCTTAGAATGGGAAGGAAATGATATCAGACATTTATCAACTGCTGAAAGAAGGGTTCTGCTTGAAAATTTATTATCGATGCTTCAACATCCCTCTAATCTATACCTGTCACCATCGATCGCTTTCAATCATTGGAGTGAGCTCATAACGATCCGAGAAAATGCCAGAGAGCATCACGCTGAAGGATTAATGCTTAAAAGAAAAAAAGGGCCTTATCAAGTAGGAAGAAAAACCGGAGATTGGTGGAAATGGAAAATTGATCCATTAACAATTGATGCTGTGATGATCTATGCGCAGAAAGGGCATGGACGAAGAAGTAATCTTTATACTGATTATACTTTTGCTGTGAAAGATGGAGATAAGTTGGTAAGTTTTACGAAAGCTTATTCAGGACTTACGGATAAAGAATTTGCACAGGTAGATGCTTTTGTAAAAAATAATTCAATAGAAAAATTTGGTCCTGTAAGAACTGTAAAACCTGAATTAGTATTTGAGATCGCTTTTGAGGGAATTGCAGCATCAAACAGACATAAAAGTGGAGTAGCATTACGTTTTCCCAGAATCAATAAATGGAGAACCGATAAAAAACCTGATGAAATCAATACATTAGATGATCTAAAACAGCTGCTGGCTGTATATGGAAAATGAAACTGATCAACACCCAGGGATATAAGGTAATTGAAGATTGGTTATCCACTAAAGGATACAGTCCATTTGCATTTCAGGCTGAGGCCTGGGAACATATTTTTCAAGGTCATTCGGGTTTGGTGAACGCACCTACAGGATGTGGTAAAACATTTTCTGTATTTCTTGGCGCTGTCATTCAATTTATCAATCAACATCCTGAAACATTCAGATCATCTAAGAAAAATGGACTTCAATTATTATGGATCACTCCCCTACGTGCTCTTGCAAAAGACATAGGAAGGGCCATGGAAGAAGCGATACAAGAAATAGGTATATCATGGCAAGTAGGAATTAGAAACGGTGATACTGATACTTCAGAAAGGCAGAAACAGAAAAGAAATATGCCTGAGGTATTGATCATCACTCCTGAAAGTCTGCATTTACTTCTCGCACAAAAGGGATATCCGGAGACGTTCAAATCTCTGTCAATGATTGCAGTTGATGAATGGCATGAATTAATGGGTGGAAAGAGAGGGGTATTGGTTGAATTAGCTTTATCTCGACTTGTGGCATTGTCGCGACAACAGTCAACAACATTATCCGTATGGGGCATTAGCGCTACAATTGGGAATTTAGAACAGGCTATGGAGGTGTTGTTGTATCCATTAAAGAATCAGGGACATATCATTCGAGCAAACATTCATAAACCCATTGAAGTACGTTCTGTTATTCCTGATGAGATCGAAAAATATCCATGGGCAGGACATCTGGGGATTAAATTAGCGGAGAAGATTGTTCCAATCATTGAACAAAGCAATACAACACTGATCTTTATTAATACCAGAGGGATGAGTGAAACCTGGTATCAGACTTTACTCAATGTAGCACCACAATTAGCCGGTGCCATCGCCTTGCATCATGGAAGTATAGAACAAGAATTGAGGTTATGGGTGGAAGATGCATTACACACTCAAAAATTAAAAGCTGTGGTATGTACAGCTAGTCTCGATCTGGGTGTTGATTTCCGTCCGGTAGACACTGTGATACAAGTAGGATCACCGAAAGGGGTAGCAAGATTTTTACAAAGAGCAGGAAGAAGCGGACATCAACCCGGAGAAATCAGTAAAATTTATTTCTTGCCCACACATTCCTTGGAATTGGTAGAAGCTGCTGCATTAAAAAAGGCCATTGGCGCAGTTGCAATAGAAACACGCGATCCCTTGCTTTTATGTTTTGATGTTTTATTGCAGTACCTCTGTACACTTGCCATTAGCGAAGGATTCAGAGCAAAAGAAATGTTTGAGGAGATCAAAACAACACACTGCTTTAATGAAATGAATGAGCAGGAATGGCAGGAAGTACTATTACATATCACACAGGGAGGCACTGCATTGCAGCAATACGACGAGTATCGAAAGGTTGAAATTGACAACGGTATTTACAGCATTAAAAGCCGGAGAATTGCGATGCGTCATAGAATGCATATTGGTACGATCGTGAGTGATGCAATGCTAAAAGTAAAACTAATGAATGGAAAATTCATTGGCGTCATTGAGGAATGGTTCATTAGCAGACTAGAGCCGGGTACAGTATTTACACTTGCGGGAAGAAATCTGGAGTTGATCGGAATCAAAGAAATGACGGTAACTGTAAAACCTTCTATTTCAAAAAAATCAATTGTGCCCAGCTGGATGGGTGGACGAATGCCATTAACAGCTAACCTTGGTTTAATGCTTAGAAAAACATTAGATATTGCATTGACCAAAAAAGCCAAAGACCCTGAATTAAAAGCATTGACACCATTGTTTGAATTACAGGAGCAGCTATCACATATCCCTAAAGAGAATGAATTACTCATAGAACATATCGAAACAAAAGATGGCTTTCATTTATTCGTCTACCCCTTTGAAGGACGTTTGGTACATGAAGCAATGGCTGCACTAATCGCGTGGCGTATCAGTCGGAAAATACCCATCACTTTTTCATTTGTGATGAATGACTATGGGTTTGAATTATTAAGTGACCAACCCATTCCTCTTGATGATACGAATGTGTATGAATTATTCAGTACTGAAAATCTCATGAATGATATCACCCAGAGTGTGAATTCTGTAGAAATGGCCAAAAGAAAATTCAGAGATATTGCTGTGATAGGTGGATTGATCTTTCAGGGATATCCCGGAGAACAAAAAAAAGCAAGGCACTTACAATCATCTGCCTCATTGTTGTTCAAAGTTTTTTCTGATTATGAACCTGACAACCTATTGCTTAGACAGGCATACCAGGAAGTATTTGATCAACAAATGGAAGAAGTCAGGCTCAGAAATGCATTGTCAAGAATTTTGAACAGTAAGATTGTGATCAAATTCCCACAACAGTTGACCCCATTCTGTTTCCCGATCAAAGTGGATAGTATGCGAGAAAATATGTCATCAGAACAATTAGAAGATCGTGTAAGAAAAATGCAACAACAATTGCAATAGGTTTATTACCCTGATCAATATCTTTGTCCGCCATGACTGCACCACTCCTTCACCATCTTCTGGATCATCATTTCTGGGTATCACCCGAAAGAGTTCTTTTTTGGGAGGAGGAAAAAACACTGATCGTTTCAGATCTTCATTTTGGCAAAACCGGTCATTTCAGAAAAAGTGGAATTGCTGTACCACAGTCTGTCTATAAAGAAGATCTTCAAAGATTGTTTTCACAGATCAGTTTTTTTAAAGCAGAACAGTTATTGATCGTTGGTGATCTCTTTCACAGTATCGAAAATAAAGAGATGGACTTTTTTCTGAAATGGAGAAAGGATATATCACAACTTCCCTTTTTACTGATCAAGGGCAACCATGATATTTTACCGACTAACTGGTATCAAGAAGCAGCCATCGAGGTAAGAAACGACTATCATTTACATCAGTTCAGTTTCATCCATGATCCTGCAGAATCTCCAACTACATTAGATGCTACAAGATTTGTTTTCTCGGGTCACCTACATCCCGGTATCATCATGCGGGGCATGGGCAAACAAACACTTCGTTTCCCTTGTTTCTATTTCACCGAAAACCAAGCCATCCTACCTGCTTTTAGTCATTTTTCAGGTTTAGCAGTTATTGAACCAAAGAAAAAAGACCGGGTATACGCTATTGTAAATAAGACCATTTTACAGATACAATGATTCGTATTGCTTTCGATCCCATCTATGCTCACCCACTTCCTGAAGGTCATCGATTTCCTATGCTTAAGTATGAACTGATACCTGAGCAACTATTACATGAAGGGTCCGTTACAGACGAATATTTTTTTGCTCCGAATATATGTGACGAAACCACTGTATTACTAACGCATGAAAGGTCTTATTTAGATAAGCTAATTCATCAAACATTAAGCGCATCAGAACAAAGACGCATTGGCTTCCCGCAGTCACCTGAACTAACCAAAAGAGAACTCATCATAACGCAAGGAACCATCGACTGTTGCACTTTTGCTTTTCAAACCGGTGTTGCATTGAATGTAGCCGGAGGAACGCATCATGCATTTGCAGATCGAGGTGAAGGTTTTTGCTTATTAAATGATATGGCTGTTGCTGCAAATCATTTATTACATCACAAAAAAGCGTCTAAAATTCTCATTATTGATTTAGATGTACACCAAGGAAACGGAACTGCCAAGCTTTTTGAAAATAATTCATCTGTGTTTACATTCAGTATGCATGGTGCACATAACTATCCATTTCATAAAGAAATATCGGACCTTGATATTCCTTTGAAAGATGGCACTAACGGAAAAGAATATCTAAAGCTATTACAAGAAACACTTCCTGAACTGATCGAAAGAATAAAACCTGATTTTGCATTTTACTTATCAGGAGTAGATATTCTTGAGACCGATAAATTTGGAAAATTAAAAGTTACAATCGAAGAATGTAAAGAAAGAGATCGCCTTGTCTTTACTTCTTTGAGAAAAAATAATATACCGGTCGTAGTGGCCATGGGTGGTGGATACTCTCCCGACGTGCGAGTCATCGTTGAAGCACATTGCAACACATTCAGATTAGCAGCTGATCTTTATTAGATATCCTTTCTCTTTTTCTGTAAAGTGAGATAATCAATAAAGTAAATCAATCGAAAAGTAATTTCATTGCCCAATGGTTGTTGAAATACTTGTCTTAGGTTATCAATATAACCCTTGTGTGAGACTCCTGATATAGGGAAATCGGTACCTAACCAATTTTTCCATCCAATGATAAAACGGCTACCATATTTAAAATCCCAGGTATAAAACATATCAAGGTTGAATGCATTGAAATTCTGATCTCTACCCGGAGTAAAAGGTCTTGAAGTAAGCCAGCCATCAGGAGTCACATCGAAGAAACTTACATATCGCACCCTACTCCAATAATGACGTGTACGTAATGTAAGATTCATTCTCGGTGTAAAATTATAGATGCCATTGATGAGTGTCGTGAAGTTGGTTACTTTTCTTCTACCTGCAATCGGTTCCCCATTTGTATCTCTGTAGGCATAACCAAACTGTCCGTTATCAAGATCACGTCTTGTTTCAATGTCCAAACTAAAATGTTCATTGAAACGATATCGCTGTCCAATTCCGGTGACAATGTAAGGGTCATTAGGTATAGGGGATTCTGCAAAACCAAAATTAAATCTGAAAAAATATTTCTTTCTACTATCACTACTCCCACTAACGCCTGTATACCAATAAGGAGTTTTACGAATCATTCTGCCCGGTGTACGTAAATCAAAATAATCTCTTTGCCAATCAGGCTGCCAGTTGAAGTTGATACTCAGGTCCCAGAAATTTTTGAAAAACCAGAAAGCCCTTGTCTGCACAATAAAATTTGAATATGCATTGGGCTTGTACAGATAAGTGGGTATCAATGTAAGACTATAATTATAACTCAGAAACTGTTTGGTAGGCGTAAACTGATTATAACTCACACGAGCGGTAGTAGTGATTTCGTTTGGCGCCTGTAAAAATCCTAGGTCATTCGGATCATATCTGTCAGACTCGATCACATTTTGAAATAAGTATTGAATCCTGCCACTTACTTTTCCATAAGAAAGTACATTGGTAAAGCCATTATAGTTTTCTTTACCTGTAATATGGCTGAACCTTCCACTCCATTTGAAATTGGTTCGATTATTTTTATCAAAGAGATTAACATCCATCGAACTTACATTGGAGTTTCTACTTCCGCCACTTCTCCATACATTGGCATTGGTGAAGGTTACGGATGAACGATTGGCCAACGCCTGATCGAGTACAAAAATGTTATAGTTTGCCAGAGGCTCTGTTTCAATTCTTGTTTGCTTACCTGTTGTTTTATCTTCTATAACAGCATGCATAGGGGCACCGATGGCGTTGAAGACACCAATGCCTAACTTCTTTTTATTGCGACCGGAAAATTTAGAAGCATTGTATAGCTGTGTAATCCCTGGATTTGATATGATATTAAGATTGGGATCATTATTCACCATATTCCTCACTGCATTATACCCTGCAGGTGTATTCCCGACCCTTCTTGAGTAAAATAATCCTGCTTTATTAAATAATTCAATGCCTTCTGTAAAGAAAGGTCTGTTCTCTTGAAACTGTACTTCAAATGGAGAGAGGTTCAATACCACATTATCAGAGATCACTTGTCCAAAATCAGGGATCAATGTTGCATCTAGTGTAAAACTTTCATTCACCCCATATTTGAGATCCATACCACCATTACGCAAAAATTCTGTCTTTGTTTCTCCATTTGCGTAAGGTACGATTCTGGTACCGGCAGTGACATAAGGCAGAAAAGACAAACGCAAAGGGGGAACAATATTTTTGATGTCTTGCAGATTACCAAACTGATTAACAAAACCATTTTGGTTGGGATCAATTTTATTCCAAAAAGAACTTTCATTGTTTCTTCTGCTATAACGTTGAAAATTTACACCCCAATCTTGTATCTCCTTTTGAGAAAAACGTAGTGCAGAATAAGGGATCTTCATTTCAACGGTCCATCCATCTTTTTGCATTTGCACTTTACTTTCCCAAACAGCATCCCAACTATAATCTGAAGGCGGGCCAAATTGTGAGTTCAGATTGGGTAATAAACGTCCATCAGATTGCACGTTTCTGGATGTCACAAGAAATTGAAAACCGTTTTGATCATCATTATAGGTATCAAAAAAGACACTGAAATAATCCACATCATTACGTTGTTCTCCATCGCGTGAAGTCAATTGTTTCCGTATCAGTGATGGGTCGTCAAAGAGATAAGCACCCACATAAATTGCCTGATCACTGTAAAGTATCTTAACGATTGACCTTTGGCTTGCCGGATCTCCAAATTTGGGGCTATTGAGAATGAAGTCTTCTGCTGCAGCAGCCTCTTTCCAGATCGTTTCATCCAGTTGTCCATCTATTTTAATGGGTACATTGATTTTTAAAGCCTTCAGACTTCTTTCCTGAGCAAACAGAAAACCGGTGAAAAAGCAAGCAATGAATAGCAACAATTTTTTCATGCGAATAAAAGTGCCGCAAAAATAGCGGAATCAGGATGCGGCGACATTAAAATTGTACAGACGGAACAAGAAAAAGCCTGTGATATTGTATCACAGGCTTTAGGGAAAATATTTAATTCAATTTCTTCTTCAAAGTACTTACTTGTTCTTGTAAGTTATTGACCATTCCTGCCAATTGATTGACATCCCAGCGAGGACCTGCATTGGCTTTTTGAAGAATATAGACTGCTTTCCAAACTTCCAGTACATCCTCAGAACTCACATTGTAGGGTTCATACTGAGGATTATCACTGATCAGTGTGATTTTATTTTTCACCCTGTTATTCTTCATGATTCGTTTGTAGACAACCCCTTCATTTCTGGAAAGCACCACATAGGTATTACTGTTCTTTACATCTTCCAGGTCTTCAACTCTCTCCCCAACGATCACACTTCCGCTGGGTGTTGGTAACATACTATCTCCTACGATTTCAAAAGCACGGTATTGACCGGGGGCAAGCATGGGTAAAGTGAAAGTATTCAATTCATCCACAAATTCAGGATCTGCATAACCGGCCAAATAACCGGCGGCAGCTTTTACCGGTACAAATCGAACTTCTGCAACCTCTGCCACCATTTTCATCTGACGTCTCTTCTCGATATAAGACCCTCCACCTTTGGTAGCTGTAAGGTCTTTGAGTAAAAAGTCTTCCAGACTTAATTTAAAAATTTGACAGATCTCTTTCACCACTTCCAGCCTTGGCTCAGCGCGCTCTTCTTCATAGGCACCTACCAATGATCTTTTGATCTTAAGCTTGTTGGCGAATTCCTCCTGCGTCCAGCCACGTAGCTTGCGCAGGTGTCGTAAATTCTTTCCGGCGTTTGACATAGCTAATTGATTTAGCTGCAAAATACTAAATTTTTTAGTTCTACCAAATTTATTTATCCCTCCCCATCCCCTCCCTCCCAAGGAGGGGTGACGAGCGTAGCGAAGTCGGGGAGGGTTCGTATCTTGCGGATATGTCGAAATCAGTTAAAAAAGAAAACAAACCCGTCATTTTAGTGACCAATGATGACGGTATCAATGCACCGGGTATTCGTGCATTAGTAGATGCAGTAAGAGGTCTTGGAAAAATCATTGTTGTAGCGCCTGATAAACCACAAAGTGGTATGGGACATGCTATCACGATCGGACAATTATTGCGTTTACAAAAGTCTAATGTGTTTGAGGGCATTGAAGCTTATAGTTGCAGTGGCACACCTGTAGATTGTGTGAAGATCGCGGTTGATAAGGTATTGCATCGCAAACCGGATATCTGTATCAGCGGCATCAATCATGGTTCCAATCATTCGATCAATGTGATTTATTCGGGCACCATGTCTGCTGCATTGGAAGCTTCTATTGAAAGTATTCCGAGTATTGGTTTTAGTTTAACAGATCTCAGTATTGATGCAGACTTCACAGCAGCAGTTAAATATGCACGTATCATCGTTGAAAAACTATTGAGTGGAAAAGCATTGGACAAACATCTATGTCTGAATGTAAATATTCCTGCTGTAAGCGAAAAGCTGATCAAAGGCATTAAAATATGTAGACAAGCCTATGCGAAATATCAGGAAGAGTTTGATGAGAGAAAAGATCCGCATGGCAAGAAATACTATTGGCTCACCGGAGAGTTTGTGAATTTCGATAAAGGAAAAGATACGGATGTATGGGCTTTGAAAAATAATTATGTGAGTGTAGTTCCTGTTCAGTTTGATCTCACCAACTACAAATTGAAACAGCAACTGGAAACCAAATGGAAATTCTGATGCTGAAAAAAGATAATCTCAAACTTGGAATTATATTGGGTTTTCTGGCACCTGTAGTGGGTTTCTTTGGGTATTACCTGATCAAATTCAGGCTCTTTACTTTCCAGGAGTTTCTTCATGTATTACGCGTGCAGCCTTCACTGTTAACCGGCATTATCAGTCTGGCACTGATTGCAAACGCTGTTGTATTTACGATCTATGTGAATCAACAAAAAGATAAAACAGCGAGGGGTATTTTTATTGCCACTTGTATTTATGCATTGATTACGCTGACTATTAAATGGGTTTTATAAAAAAATTAGCCACAGATTCACAGATTAGTAATCTGTGAATCTGTGGCTAATTAATATCAGGTACTAATGCTCTACGATATCTTAGCAAAGAATATCAATCATATCTTATCATTCCTCAGATACCATAAATGTTACTGTTTTTTCAACCATTGATGAAACAGGTTTCCCTTTGACCTTACCAGGGTTCCACTTAGGGACATTAGAAAACAATCGAAGCACTTCAGCACCTGTTCCATAACCTGGATCATTTTCCAATTTAACATTGTTGAGTTCTCCAGCTTTATCAACTTGGAAAGAAACTTTTACTACAAATTTACCCGGAGGGCATCCATTGTTAACAGGAATATCTCTATTTAGATGCTGCATAAGAAAATCACGCCAAGCTGTGTCGCCCCCGGGAAATGATGGAGGAATTTCCGGATTAACATATACACTTTCAAGAACAACATCTTCCATAGTAATTGATTGATTATTTTTTGGATCTGATGGTGGTGACATCGGAGGTGGCGGAGCAGCTATTGGAAGCTTTCCATACTTTTTAATAGCCCTGTTTTTACTTTCAGTCTTTTCTAAATTGTAGACCTCTTCTGTTCCATCTTTCAATTCAATAGTCATTCTTAAAGGAGCATGCCGCCAATATACCTGCTTTACATCTGGATTACGCTTTCTAAAATCCTTCATACCTGATGGATCTTCCTGCTGATTTTCTTTTTGTGCTTGAAATAACTCGGTATTGTTTGTACTAACCGCTGTAAAGTCCGACTTATCTCCATTTTGTTCTCTTTGCTTCAAATAAAGCTCAACACCCTGCAATATGGATATAGCCATCCTACTTTGATAAGACTCATCCTTTAATAATTTCAATTCCTCACGATTACTTACAAAACCCGTCTCAACAAGTACAGAAGGACATTTCATTGCTTGTAAGACATAAATACCGTTAGGACGAGATTTGATGCCTAAAAAAGGGGTCGCTACTGAACTAATCGTGTTTCCTAAATAATTTGCAAGCAAGTAACTATTGTCGTAATCATTAGATTTCTCTTTCGAGGACAAATAAAGTTCAGCTCCCTTACTTGGATTTTCTTTACTGGCTTTACCCTTGATCCGGATAGGCGGAGCTGAGTTCGCATGTACTGCAATGAACAAATCAGGTGAAAATTTTTGAGCCATTTCAGCAACTTCAGCAACTGAATTGTATACATCACTTTCTCGTGTAAGGACCACTCGAATGTTTGGATTTGAATTCAGTTCCTTGATTTTTTTTGCTAATGCCAGACTTAAATCAGACTCCTTTGTTCCATCATATCCTTTAGCTCCAACATCTTCTCCCCCATGACCCGGATTGATAACGATGGTATATGTTTTGTTAAGCACTGCACTACGCAAAGGTCTTGCAGAAAAAATCTTCTTCGTGTCTCCGGTAACATGTGATCGGAAATCATCCACTACATTTTCAACAACCGACGCTACAGAGATCGGCTTGTCGATTCTAGACTCCTTACTTCTAAAAGCAAATAGTATTACCAGAACTGCAAATAAAGGCAATGCCACCAGTCTTCGCAGATAACTGAATCTTGGGTTCTTATTATTCGTCAACATTTGTAACCTCCTTTTAATGGGTGAAAAAAAGAATGGATGCGTTAGTCCGAATTGTTGTTGCGGATATACCGCCGTTAGTAACATCTTCGCTAATGCAGCCGTATCACCATCACGTACCGATTTTTTATCTGCAATGAATTCGTGGATCATTTCCATTTCTTTTTTTAATAACCAAAAGAAAGGATTGAACCAACCTACAATCAGTACCAATTGTATCAGCATTTTATCTACTGAGTGACGTTGCTGTACATGTGTAAGTTCATGTTGTAGGATCTGTTTACCCGATGCGCTTCGGATATCGATCTCATCATTCCAGAATATATATCGGAAGAAGGAAAAAGGCGTCCCCTTTGCCTGTGTGATGATCAGAAATATATTTTCAATTTGTCTGTATGGATTCTTTTTCAGTAACTGATAGATACGATACAATGCATGCAGCATCGTCAACAGTAAAAAAATACCTACTGAAAAATAAAGTAAGGATACCAAGCTCTCTGTACTCCAATGAAATCCTTTTGATTTGACTACTGATTCCAATTCCGTATTATTATCTGCTACCACTGTCAAAAAACGAATGACTTGCTCATGATCACCGAAGCTACTCGTCCACTGAATCTTGATTAAAGGAATGATCCAAGATAATATCGCTACACTTAACAAGTAAAAGCGATTGTATTGATGAAATCGTTTATTGCGCAATACGATCCAGTAATAGCCCATCATGATGGCACTACATAATAAAACTTGCAGAAAATAATACGCAGTACTTAGCATACCTTATTTTTTAGCATTTTTAATTTCCTGTAACAACATTTCTAGTTCACGGATACTGATATCTTTTTGTTTGACCATAAATGATACTGCTTCACTAAAAGAGCCTTCAAAATATCCGTCTACCAATGTGCGAATCGTACTGGATGAATACTCTTCCTTAGACACCAATGGATAATAGCGATGCATCCGCCCTACGGGTGTAATGCCTACAAAACCTTTCTCCACCAATATTTTCAAAATCGTAGCCACCGTATTTGAATGTGGCTTGGGCTCCGGCTGTAGTTCTAGAATATCCTTCAAGAAAGCCTCTTCTAATTTCCAGATGCTTTGCATGATCTGTTCTTCTGCTTTTGTCAATGGTTTCATGGGGTAACTTTTTAATGACAAAACAAACCTAAAACTAATTTTTTAGTTTTACAACTATTTTTTTAGTTATTCTGAAAAAAATTGTCAGATTGCGTCAGGGGAATGTATTTTGCGATGAGGTGAGTGAATAGTGAGTAGTCAGTAGTGAGTGGCAAGATAGCTTTACTGACTACTCACTACTCACTACTCACTATTCACTGCTCACTACATAACATGAAATACTACCTCATATCCGGTGAAGCCAGTGGCGATCTGCATGGCAGCAACCTTATCAAGGAGTTAAGAAAAGAAGATCTCAACGCCAATATTCGTTGTTGGGGTGGTGATTTAATGGCTGAAGCAGGCGCTACACTGGTTAAGCATTATAAAGACTTGGCTTTTATGGGTTTTGTAGAAGTCATTAAAAATCTGCCTACCATTCTACGTAATATCAAATTTTGTAAAGAAGATATTGAAGCGTATCAGCCCGATGTATTGGTATTGATCGATTATCCCGGTTTCAACCTGCGAATTGCGGAATGGGCACATAAAAAAGGATACAAAGTGGTGTATTATATCTCTCCGCAAGTATGGGCATGGAAAGAAAATAGGGTAAAGAAGATGAAAGAATACATCGATAAAATGCTTTGTATCCTTCCTTTTGAAAAAGAATATTACACAACCAAATGGAACTGGGATGTTGAATATGTAGGACATCCGTTGGTGGAAGTGGTGGAGAGGAAGAAAGGATTGACAGTAGATCGTTTACAGTTGACAGAAGAGCATGTAGACAATTCAACAACACTATCAACTAATATCATAGCCCTCCTACCCGGGAGTCGGAAACAGGAAATCACCAAAAAGCTACCGATCATGCTAAGTGTAGCTTCGTATTTTCCTGAGTATACATTTGTTGTAGCAAAAGCGCCCGGACTAGAAGATGATTTTTATACTCCATTCTTGAGTACTGCTACCAATGTTACCAGCGTTCGCAATCAAACCTATGACCTCTTAATGAAATCCAATGCAGCATTGGTTACCAGCGGAACAGCTACACTGGAAACAGCATTGTTTGGCGTACCGCAAGTTGTTTGTTACAAAGGCAATAACATCAGTTATCAAATTGCAAAGAGATTGATCAATATCAAATATATTTCTCTGGTCAATCTCATTATGGATAAGCCCATTGTGAAAGAATTGATACAACACGAACTAACTACCGAAAATCTTGTAAGAGAACTAAAACTGATCACATATAACGCTGAACATCGACAGAAAATGATCGCTGATTATTCGGCACTAAAAGAACTTTTATCTAAGGGAGGTAATGCTTCAACACAAGCCGCTAAGCAAATCATGAACCTAGTATCCAAATCAATCGATTAGTTTTACGAGGATACTGTTTCGATCGTAAGACTTCAATCGATCCAACTCTTTATTGATCTTGTTTTGCCACTTTACCAACCGATTTCTGTCATTACTGTATAAAACATCCTGATCGAATTCCTCATCCATTTTATTTCTGGCAACATTAATAGAATCGCCAAGTAACTTCACTTTTTTTTCAAAACTATGACTACTAAAATCACGGGTATACAACAACCCGATCAATAGCCTCTTATGAAACTCTGCTATGTCGAAATGAATTTGTTCATGTTGTAATAAAACCAAATTGGTATTATTCTTTGTCCAGGAAGCCTTCTTGAGAAAAAGATTAGCAAAATCAAAACGAACGAGTCCCTTTATCATAGTGACCGTGTATCTTATTTCTGCATGAGTAAGTGCAGCGTAATGAGATTGTTTATCAGGGATACCTTTAAAATCAGACCATCTTAATTCTGTACCAAGATTCCACACCAAAGTATCCTGCTGTGCATTAGCAACAGTATTTGAGAATATAAGCAGCAATAACGCGATGAGTCTATGCATCTGAATCTGCTGAAAAAAGAGAATTATCCCCTGAACAAGGGCAATATCACCAATTTAAAAATGATCACGAATACAGCCAGTATGAACATAATAAGGGATATCCTATTCATCCCATGCATATACTTCATCCACTGTGTACGTGGTTCGTTAGGATCTCTTTTTCTCAGATACAGGTATTCTGCCAATTGTTTTAAAATGCCCATATGACTAATTTAAACAAAAATAACAAGTCTGAATGGATTTGGTTGTGCAAACCTTATTCAGGTAGATTTGTAATAAGTCAGATGCTAATGCCATGAAAAAATCAATTTGTATTCTCAGCTTTTCTTTATTCTTCTTTTCGCTTCAAGCCCAATTCAATATCGATAAAATTGATATTGTAAGAGACAGTTTCGGTGTGCCTCACATTTTTGCTCCAACAGATGCAGAAGTGGCTTATGGTTTGGCATGGGCACATGCGGAAGACGATTTCGCTACCATTCAACAGTCATACATGGCTGGAAAAGCCATGTTAGGTGCTTATAAAGGAAAAGATGGTGCAACCATTGATTATATCGTACATCTGATGCGTATTCAAGAGTTGGTAGCTGCCAAATATGAATCAGACATCTCCCCTGCTTATAAGAAACTATTGGAAGGATATGCTGCCGGTTTCAATGCGTATGCGAAAGCACATCCAAAAGAAGTTTTACTCAAACAGCTTTTCCCGATCACTCCAAAAGATATGTTGCAATACTCTGTACTACAATTATGTGTATTATCGGGTGCAGATGGAGCATTAAAATCAATATTCGGAGGAACTGTTCCTCTGTTAGACGATATGAAACCCGGCGGCAGTAATGCTTTCGCTTTTAATTCTAAAAAGACTACGGATGGACAAACTTACCTGGCCATCAATTCACATCAACCTTTGGAAGGACCTGTAAGTTGGTATGAGGCACATTTACAAAGTGAAGAGGGATGGAATATTATTGGCGCAAATTTTCCGGGTGCACCTTCAATTCTCAGTGGTGTGAATGAACACCTTGGTTGGGCACATACTGTCAATGAACCTGATAAATTAGATGTATATCAGTTATCGATCAATCCAAATAATAAATTACAATATCAATTTGATGGTCAATGGGAGACACTTGAAGAAAGAACAATAAAACTCAAAGTAAAAGTGTCGGGTATTCGTATTGGCGTTAAACGAAAAGTATATTGGAGTAAATATGGACCCACTGTGATCACAGAACGTGGTACATTCTCTATTCGAATGCCCGCACAAATGGATATTCGCGGACTGGAAGAATGGTATTGGCTCAACAAAGCCAAAAATTTTACTGAGTTCAAAAAAGTGCTGAATATGATGGCGATACCGGGTTACAATATTGTATATGCCGATCGCTATGACACTATTTATTACTTAAGCAATGGCCGCATTCCTGTTCGTGATCAAGCTTATAACTGGCGTGGTACTTTACCCGGTAATACTTCCAAAACTTTATGGACTGACATTCATCCACTCGAAAAATTACCACAAGTATTGCAACCGTCATCCGGATTTGTGTACAATACGAATCATTCACCATTCCACGCTACAGAAGGACCCGATAATTTCAAAATGATCGATCCTACCATGGGATATGAAACATTAGAGAACAACAGAAGCATGCGCTTTGCTGAATTGGTGAAACAATATGACAAGGTATCTTACGAAGATTTTAAAAGAATAAAATATGATGGGCGATATCCTGAAAAATTTTCTTTCCCTATCCATATCGATACTTTATTCTTATTAGATCCGGCACAGCATCCGCAAGTTGCTGACCTTATTGAATCATTGAAACAATGGGATCGTAATAGCGATATACAAAATACAGGTGCCACCATTTTTGCACATATCAACTATCAGATCTATGCCTTGGCCAGACAAGGGAAAAGACCGCCGGTACTCACTACCCCCATTTGCATAACATTACTTGAAAATACTAAGAAAGACCTCTTACAATATTTTGATAAAACAAATGTTCCCTTAGGCGATTATCAGAAGCATGTTCGCGGAGACAAAGTAGTTCCTCTTCCCGGTTTACCGGATGTATTAACAGCCATGTATTCAGTAGCTTGGAAAGATGGGATGGTGAAAGGTAATCAAGGTGAGAGCTACATTGAACTGGTTCGATTTACAAAAGATGGACCTATCATTGAAAGCATCAATACCTATGGAGCGTCCGCTAAAAAATCAAGCCCTCATTATACAGATCAAATGGAAATGTTTGCAGCGCAGAAAACAAAAAAGATGAGTTTGAAAAAAGAAGATGCATATAAAAATGCTATCCAGGTCTATCATCCAAAATAAATATCATCTATTCTCTGTTAACCATTCATTCAAATGATAACTGATCTGGGCAGTCTCAATAATGAATCCATCATGCCCGTAAGTTGAATCTATTTCAATCAATGTAGCATGCGGCATATGTTCTTTCATGAATCTTTGTTCATCTACCGGACAAAGGATATCGCTTTTGATACCCATAATCAGTACAGGTTGATGGATACCATTCAACGCGTTGATCAAATCTCCTCCTCTGCCCCTACCCAAATGATGTGTATCCATACATTTCGTGAGTAGCCAATAGGAATACGCATTAAAACGCTTGACCAATTTCTCGCCCTGATAATTGATATATGATGAAGCCCTGAAATCATCGATCTTTTCTGTATCCGGATCTGTTTGTGCTTGTTGAAATATTCCGTAGTTACGATAGGTAAGCATTCCTATTGCACGTGCAGCTTTGAGTCCGGCTGAACCTGCTTTCAAATCCTTATCTCTCCAAGTATAGTCTGCTTCAATAGCTAATCGTTGAGCAGTATGTACAGCTACTCCCCAAGCGCTTTCAGAAGGAGAAGTCGCGATCAAAAATATCTTTTGAATCAGGTCAGGTTCTATTATGGCCCATTCAAGCACCTGATAACCACCCATGCTTCCCCCCATCAATAAAGAAATCCTATCGATGCCAAGATGTGTTCGCAATACAATGTGGGCATTCACCATATCACGAATGGTGACTGAAGGAAAATCACTGAAATAGATCTTACCGGTTTCAGGATTGATACTGGTAGGTCCTGTAGTACCGTAACAAGATCCAAGTATATTGGCACAAACAATAAAGTATTCCTCAGGATTGATCAGACAACCATCTCCTACCAACCCTTTCCACCAATCTGCACAATCAGCACTGGCTGTTAATGCATGACATACCCACACTACCTTAGTATCTGAGCCCTTCCAAACACCATAAGTATGATATGCAATGGTGAGTTCAGGTAAAACAGCTCCATTTTCTAAAACAAACGGCTGTTTGCTTTCAAAATACTTTAGTTGATTATTTCGCATTTCAACAGCAAAATAAGGGGATGCGTGAATTACATTTGTAAAAATCTTTGAGTAGCATACCCCTTCTCATATAGAACAACTAAATTAAGTCTGCATGCCCCATAAAATAACAGATGCCATTCGCATACAAACGAATAAGACGGATGAAATGGAACACTCCACTCCCTTATTCCTGACCAGCAGTTTTTGCTTTGAAGATGCAGAATCGATGCGTGCCGCTTTTGCAGATGAAACGGATGATAATATTTACAGTCGCTTCAGTAACCCGAATGTTCAGGAGTTCATTGATAAAATATGTGCACTCGAGGGAGCAGAAGCCGGTTATGCAACTGCTTCCGGAATGAGTGCTGTATTTGGTTCTTTTATGGCACTGATGAAACAAGGCGATCACTTATTGTCTTGCAATTCCATTTTTGGAAGTACACATACTGTTATATCAAAATACCTTCCTAAGTATGGAATTGATTATTCCTATGTAACCGCAAACGCCACAGAAGCGGAATGGGAAGCAGCTATTAGGCCCAATACTAAGATGATCTATCTTGAAACACCTACCAATCCAGGTTTAGACATATTGGACATGGAAATGATTGGAAGAGTGGCTCGTAAGCATCAGATCATCTTGAATGTAGACAACTGTTTTGCAACACCTGTGAGTCAGCGTCCTATCGAATATGGAGCACATCTTGTGGTACATTCCGCTACTAAATGGTTGGATGGACAGGGTCGTGTATTAGGTGGTGTGATCGTTGGAAAAAAAGAATTGATCAAAGATATTTATCTGTTTTGCAGAAGTACCGGTCCTGCTTTATCTCCTTTTAATGCATGGATATTGAGTAAAAGTTTGGAGACACTAGATGTAAGAATGGAACGTCATGCTTCCAATGCATTGTACATTGCTGAAAAATTAGAGCATCATCCCGCACTCAGCTGGTTGAAATATCCATTTTTAAAGAGCCACCCACAATATGCCATTGCTACCAAACAGATGCAAAATGGTGGTGGCATTGTTTGTTTTGAACTGAAAGGTGGTCTTGAAGCCGGTCGTAGATTTTTAGATCGATTGCAAATGCTTTCATTGACGGCTAATTTAGGAGATACAAGAAGCATTGCCTCACATCCGGCCAGTACTACACATGCAAAACTTACAGAAGATGAAAGAATCGCAGTCAATATTACCCCGGGGTTAATCCGCATTTCAGTAGGGTTAGAGCATAGAGAAGATATTCTAGCTGATATCCTTCAAGCCTTATCCTAAGAGCTTTCTAATATCTTTAGAATATTGATGTTGAAATTCTAAATATCTTTAGACTCAGCAATTCTGATTGATCAATGCGTTTATATACGCCCTTGCTTCTTGTTTTTTTCTTTACTTCTTTGCATGTAAATGCTCAGGAAAATTCGTCGGCTGCAACATTGATCAGGGATATTTACAGCAATTGGTTCAATGACCGACCATTTACTTATCAGGAATGTGATACTTTTTTTTATTCAGATAAAGTAGATACTGCAATCATCAATAGGGTAAAAGCTAATTTTTTATCTGATAAAGAATTCAAAGAATGGGACCCCGATCAGGTAGCATATGTAAAAAGAAAGACCAGATTTACTCTTGAAGAAAGAAGATACATTGTTGCTCAACTAGATCTCATCAAAAACATGAAATGGCCTGCAAAAATGTTCCCGTTTGCCTACATGGTACCATTAGAACGTGTCGATCCGCTTATTTCCAAAACAGATCAAAGTAAATTAAAGCCACAACAGAAGATCTGCATGGAAATTCATCATTTCTCTACTCCTTTCTTTTTAAGGAATAACACATTGTGTTTCTTCTACCTGGGTAAAAGCAATATCTTCTCGAAAGAGGGAGCATTCTGGATCTACGAAAAGATAGATGGCGAATGGAAAAGATTGGCCAGTATTTATGAATGGTCTGTTGCCAATAAAGGCAAGTATGAAAAAGAGATCGATTTTTTTAATTGATCAATACTGTTTCATTTCTTGTTTGATTAGCCATTCCTGACATTACCTGTTTCATCACTTTTACTTTACCCCACCGCGGAAGTGTGCGTAAAGAATACACCAAAAGTTTAGTAAGCCATCCCGGAAAAATAGTGCCACTTCTTCCTAAAGCGTTTAATATGGGAACGCCCACTTCTTCCGGATTCGATGCTTTTCCCATTGTCATATTGGCTCTTGAACCAAAACCGGATAGAACAGGTCCCGGTGCTGCCGCTAAAACAGAAACATGGAATGGTTTCAACTCTTCAGACATTCCTTCTGCCAAAGATTGGATATAAGCTTTTGTAGCAGCATAATGTGCCGCATAAGGCACTCCTTGAAACGCTACCATTGAACTTAAGAATATGATTCCGCCTTTTCGTTGCTCAGAAAACCTTTGCGCGTAATAATGAGATAAGATCAATGCTGATTCACAATTCAGTCGCAGCATATTGATCTCTGTATGTAAAGACGATTCTTTTAGTAATCCTGATGTTCCATAACCTGCTGCCAGAACCACCAATCCAACATTTTTATGGTGTATTTTTTGGATCAATACATCAGTATTTCCTTCTACTGACAGATCAATAGGCATTATATCTACATGAACATTGTATTTTAACTGAATGGACTCTTTGACTACCAGCAGATTATTTTCATTGCGTGCATTGATGATCAGATCAAACCCTGCAGAAGCAAGCTTTTCAGCCAATTCTTTTCCGATACCGGATGACGCTCCTGTCACTAATGCACAAGGCCCATATTGATGGTATAACCGTTTTTTTCTTTAGGTGATAATAACATAACTGATAATTTAAAAAATTAGCGGAGTGTGATTTGAACAGTGATGGTTTTACCTGCCTCAACAGTAATAGCAGCGTCTGAAAAAGAAGGTGGCCCCATTTTAATACGGGCATCATTGGAAAAGCCGATCGGTTCCTTTGGAAAACCCAGAAAGTTCTTTTTTAGATCTTTATTGGCATCAATATCTTGAAAAGCAACTACACCATATTTCCCGGGAGGCACATCTTTGAATACAATACTCATCTGATCGTCATTCACAGGTACAGCTGTACCTATCAGCTGCTTTCCCGGTTTGGGGAAATTGGCCTCCAAGAAAATGCCTGCTGAAAGTTCTCCTCCTTTGGCTGGAGAAATACCTTTCACTTCTACAATAACACTACCGGATGACTTATTGGTTTGTTGCAAAAAGAGCAGATGGGCTGCCAGTACAAGAATATGAATCATGCTGCTTGATTTAATACAGCAAAAATCACTTGCACAGGGGCTTTAAAACGATAACAAATGTTTAGATTTTACTTGCGCTGATTTTTCAAGCGACTCAAATGCACCGGTGTAATACCTAAATAAGAAGCGATCATATGTTGGGGAACTCTGTTATGAATATTGGGAAAGACCTCTGTTATTGAATCATAGCGCTCTTTAGGGGTTAATGCAAACATATTTTTGATTCTATTATCCTGATAAATGAAATAATATTCTGCGATCAATCTTCCAAGTTTATCCCCTTCTTTTAATTCTTTATAACCCCATTCGATAATCGATCTCGGCATCACAATGACCAATGTGTCTTCCAAAGCTTGCAAGGAGTAAACAGATGGTCTTTTAAGCATAAAAGCCGAGTAATCTGCAATGAACTGATTCTCCTGTGCAAAATGGATGGTATGCTCCACACCTTCCTCATCAGTAATCAATACGCGAATCATTCCTTTTTGAATAAAAAATATTTCATTGGGTGTGATCAGCGGCTTACTGAGTATTTCATTTTTTTTAAAGCGTTTCTCCAGACAATGGTTCAGGAAATATTCCAATTCCTTGTCTGATATAGTGATCATCGCCCTTATTGTATTCACCAATGACTCCATGAAACAGAAACTCTTTAAAAATTTTATTGATTCGTCTATAGAAACTGAATAATCTGTAAATTCATCACTTCCTATTATACATAAATCTAACGAAACAAACCAAAACCAAAGCAATATGAATACCAAAACCGGATCGCTACTTGCCTCCATGATGTTCTTTGAATATTTCATATGGGGCGCCTGGTATGTTACCATGGGAACTTATATGGGAGAACATCTTCAGGCTACGGGGGTTGAAATTGGTGCTGCTTATAGCGCACTTGCCATCGCTACCATGATCTCTCCCTTTTTCGTAGGAATGATCGCCGATCGTTTTTTTGCTGCACAGAAGATCATGGGAGTTTTACACCTCATTGGTGGTGTATTACTATTTCTGGCAACACAGATCACTGATAGCAGTACTTTTTATTGGGTGATCCTTGGTTATTCTCTCTTATACATGCCCACCATTGCGTTAAGTAATAGTGTTGCTTTCTCACAAATGACAGATCCGGGAAAACAGTTCCCTTGGATACGTGTTTTCGGAACACTGGGATGGATCGTTGCGGGTGTTTTGATCGGACAACTAGGCATTGAAAAAACAGCTTCTACCTTCCATATGGCAGCTGCTGTTTCTGTTGGATTAGGTTTATTAAGTTTTGTATTACCCAACACCCCTCCTAACGGTGCAGAAGGTTCAGCTTCTAAAGCATTAGGTACAGAGGCGTTTGTTCTTTTTAAAGAAAGACCTTACCTCATTTTCTTTATTGCTGCTATCCTTGTCTGTATTCCTCTTTCATTTTATTATGGCTTTGCCAATCCATTCCTCAATGAATTGAGTTTTGAAAATGCGGCTAGTAAAATGACTTTAGGGCAAGTATCTGAAGCTGTATTCATACTCGCTATTCCATTCCTTTTCAATCGAATTGGCGTGAAGAATATGATCTTACTAGGTATGGCAGCATGGATCCTTCGTTATGTTTTCTTTGCTTATGGTGATACCGGAAATAACACCTGGATGTTATATGCAGGTATTGTACTGCATGGCATTTGTTACGATTTCTTTTTTGTAACAGGATACATGTACACAGAGAAAAAAGCAGGTGCAAAGATCAAAAATGCTGCGCAGGGTCTATTTACTTTCGCAACCTATGGTGTGGGTATGTTCATCGGAACATGGTTCAGCGGTTATATCGTTGATATGTATAAAACAGGCGAGACACATAACTGGCTCAACATCTGGTTCGTACCTGCCTATATCGCTATGGGTGTATTGATTTATTTTATTTTGTTCTTTAAGGAAAAGAAAACAGCATAGTTCGTGAATGGTCAATTGTGAATTGTGAATAGAATGAACCTATATATTCACAATTGACCATTCACAATTCACGATTCACAACGCACAAAAGCTCATTATGAAAAAAATTGCCATGCTCGGCTCAGGTTTTATTGGCCGCTTTTATGCCGACTCATTACAAGGTTATAGAAGCAGAGATAAAATTGTAAGTATCTATTCACGCAGAGAAGAAAGCGCTAAAAAATTTGCTGCTGATTATCATTGTGATCATTGGACCACTAATATGGAAGAAGCTATTGCGCATCCTGATGTGGATGTTGTATGTATCTCACTTCCTAACAACCTTCATGAATCTGCTGTAATGTTATGCTGCAAACATAAAAAAGCAGTGATGACCACAAAGCCTCTGGGTAGAAATGCAGAAGAAGCCAAAAGGATGTTACTCGCAGTAGAAGAAGCAGGTATTTTCAATGGATATCTGGAAGATCTTGTCTACACACCCAAGTTCATTAAAGCCATGGAAAGTGTTAAGAACGGAGCTCTGGGAAGAATTCTTTGGGCAAAATCAAGAGAAACCCACCCCGGCCCACACAGCGAGTGGTTTTGGGATATTGAACAAGCTGGTGGCGGATGTATACTGGATCTTGGTTGCCATTGTGTAGAGATCACTCGCAGTTATATTGGAAAAGACATCAAACCGGTGGAAGTTATGTGCTGGGCTGATACACAGGTAAAACCTATTGATGCAGAAGATCATGCCATCGGTTTGGTTAAATATGAAAATGGTGCCATTGGTCAATTCGAAGTGAGCTGGACCTTCCGCGGTGGACTTGATCTGCGTGATGAGGTAATGGGTAGTGAAGGTACTATCTGGATCAATAGTTTCTTGAGAACGGGTTTCGATATGTTCACTACCGGAAAAGGTGCTGATTATGTTGCAGAAAAAGCTGAAAGCAATACAGGGTGGTTATTCCCTGTAGGTGATGAATTAAATGAACTAGGCTACAATCATATGTTCATGGATATGTTCAACGCTATGGAAAAAGGCGTAGCACCTAAAGAAACATTCTATGATGGTTATGTAGTTAACTCAATATTAGACGCTGCATATAAATCTGCTAAAAGCAAACAATGGGAACCTGTTAAATTGGATATCTGGCGCGGACAAACAGGTCTTACAAAAGAAAGTCATTTGATCTCATTTGATAATGATCACTATCTGATCAAAGAAGAAATGACACATTTTGGTACAAAAAAATTAATCCTGAAACATAAAACAACAGGAAAAATCACTGAACGTATTCTGGAATCATAAATAAAATTGTTGAAGAGGCTGCTTTCATGCACTGAATACTTTTATCATTCAACCAACGCGCATGCGTTCTATTCTATGCAAGATATTAGTAGTGATGGGAATTATTTCCTGTAACAATCGTTCATATGACGACTGGACGGTGTATGGAGGCAGTTCTGAAGCAATTAAATATTCTTCTCTCTCGCAAATAGACAGCACAAATGTTACAGATCTAAAGATTGCCTGGGAATACCATACAGGAGATGCTGATACTGCTAAATTTTCTCAGATACAATGTAATCCCATCATTGTTAATGGAACCTTGTATGCTACCACACCAAAATTGCAGTTAATAGCATTGGATGCAAAAACAGGAAAACTGAAATGGAGTTTCAATCCTGATTCTGCTAATCGCAACAAAGAATTCTACCATTTTATTTTGAATAACAACAGGGGAGTCACCTATTGGGAAGACAAAGAAGATACCAGGATTTTGTATACCGCAGGATCTTCTCTATATGCTGTTCATGCACTAACCGGAAAGCTGATCGAATCATTTGGCAACCAAGGAAGCGTTGACCTGCATGAGGGATTGGGAAGAGATGTAAAAGATCTGTATGTAGCAGCTACTTCACCCGGAATTATTTATAAAGATTTATTTATTCTTGGTTCAAGAGTGGATGAAGGTCCTAATGCTGCCCCAGGTCATATCAGGGCTTTTGATGTGAGAACAGGAAAAATGAAATGGATATTTCATACCATTCCTCAACCGGGTGAATACGGTTTTGACAGTTGGGAAGATCCAAATGCATGGAAAAATATTGGCGGTGCCAACAGTTGGAGTGGCTTTAGTCTCGACAAAAAAAGAGGTATTCTGTTTGCACCAACCGGATCTGCATCTTTTGATTTTTATGGTGGCATGAGAAAAGGTGCTAATCTTTTTGCGAATTGCCTGCTTGCACTTGATGCAGAGACAGGAAAAAGAAAATGGCATTTTCAGTTTATACATCATGATTTATGGGATTATGATATTCCCGCTCCTCCGGTACTCGTCAGCATTCTTCAAAAAGGAAAAAAAATAGATGCTGTTGCTCAAACTACCAAACATGGAATGGTTTACGTGTTTAACAGAGAAACGGGTGAACCTATTTTTCCGATCCATGAGATACCGGTTGATACCACAACCAATATCCCCGGTGAAAAAATATGGCCCACTCAACCTATTCCTGCTCTACCTAAGCCATTTGTGAGACAGGGTTTTACCGAAGCTGATATCAATCCCTATTTGGCAGACAGTTCAAAAGCAGTCATCAGAAAAAAACTCGCTACTTATCGTTATGGAAAAATGTTTATACCCCCGGGTACGCAAACAGCAGTTCAGTTTCCAGGGTTGGATGGCGGGGCTGAATGGGGTGGTCCTTCTTTTGATCCTGAAACCGGTTTTTTATACGTGAATGCAAATGAAATGCCCTGGCTGATGACACTGATGCCTACGACTAAAAGAACTGAACAAAAAGAAACAGTTGCCGCAGCCGGCAACAGGTTATACACACAATATTGTGTAAGTTGTCATGGTACCGACAAAAAGGGAACCGGTAATAATCCATCCATTCTGCATGTAGACAAAACTTATTCAAGCGATGGTTTGGATACATTGATTCGTACCGGCAGACGAATGATGCCGGCATTTACTCAACTACATGAGCAAGAAAGAAAAGCCATTATTGCATATGTTCTCTCACTGCAAAAAGAAAAAACTAAAATATACAGTGGACCCAAACAGCCCATAGACAGTTTCAGAAACCTCCCCTGGACGATTACGGGTTATTATAAGTTTATGAAAGATGGCTATCCGGCTATTCGCCCACCTTGGGGATCTCTCACTGCTATTAACCTCAATAATGGTGAACAGGTATGGCAAACTGCTTTAGGAGAATACCCTGAGTTAAAAGCCCAAGGTGTTCCTGCAACAGGAACTGAAAACTATGGTGGATCAGTGGTTACAGCGGGAGGACTTGTTTTCATTGCTGCTACAAAAGATAAAATGATCCGTGCGTTTCATAAAAGAACGGGAAAATTATCATGGGAACATCCACTTCCTGCGCCCGGATTTGCAACTCCTTCTATTTATGCGGTAAACGGAAAACAGTTTTTGGTGATTGCATGTGGCGGAGGAAAACTTGGAACAAAATCCGGCGACAGTTATGTCGCCTTCTCACTACCCGATTAAAAGTTGAGATCTATTGAAGTTCTCCCTATCCAATCGATCTGCTGTTACACTACCGCTAGGTATAAATTGTTAAGGATGTTTATTGGCAGGTCATATCATCTTAGGCTTGTGTATTTCAATCAATATTGCAAGCCAGTTTTACCAACACTTCTACAGCTTTCTCCATGTCGTACACACTAACCCACTCGTGTTTACTATGAATTGCTTGCATTCCGGTGAAGATATTGGCGCAAGGCAATCCCATAAAACTCAATCTGCTACCATCGGTACCACCTCGAATGGGTTCTTTTCGCAATACCAGACCAGCTGCCCGATATGCTTTTTCAGCTCTCTCATTTACTTGTGGATGCTGGTCAAGTACCTCTTTCATATTACGGTACTGTTCCTTTACTTCAAAGGTGTAAGAAGTTCCGGGATATTGTCTAACGACTTGCTCGCAGATTTCACGCAGCCTATTTTCGTACACAGTGAGTTGCTGTGTTTCAAAATCACGTATGATAAATTCTACAGTTGCTTTTTCTGCAATCCCATCCATATGAACAGGATGAACAAAACCCTGTCTTTTTTCTGTTGATTCCGGACACCATTCAGTAGTAGGCAAGGCCGTCAGCAATGAGGACGCCAATTTTAATGCATTCACCAATTTTCCTTTTGCATATCCAGGATGTGCACTGATTCCATAAAATGTAATCATCACTCCATCAGCGCTAAAAGTTTCATCTTCATAAGTACCCAGTTCTCCCCCATCAAGTGTATAACCAAAATCAGCCGCGATTTTTTGCATATTGATTTTTTCTGTACCTCGACCAACTTCTTCATCAGGCGTAAATAATATTTTAATGACACCATGCGGCAGTTCCGGATGTTGCATTAAATAATGAGCCATGTCCATAATGATGGCAACGCCACTCTTGTCATCCGCTCCTAGTAAGGTTAAACCACTTGCTGTAATGATATCTTTCCCTATTTGCTTTTCCAGATAAGGATAGGCTTCTGTACTGATTTGCTGTGAAGAGTCATCAGGTAACACGATGACTTGGCCTTGATAATTTTTATGAAGAATTGGCTTTACGTTGGTCCCACTACAATCGGGAGCTGTATCAACATGACTACAAAAACAAATAACGGGTAAGACTTCATGTGTGGTAGCAGGTATCGTGGCGTACACATAGCCATAATCATCTGTTTCAACCGCATCAATACCCATGGCTTTCAATTCGTCGGCAAGAAGTGCGGAAAGTATTTTCTGTTTTTCTGTACTTGGGAAACTAATACTATGTGGATCACTTTGTGTGTCGATTTGAACATAACGCATAAAACGTTCTGCTACGGTAAAGGAGTATTGATCAAACATGCTGCAAAATAATGAAATCAGCTACTGTATCTATGAATACTTGCAATTACCAATTCTGTTTTTTATTTTGTATACAACCAAAAACAACCATATGAAAAAAACTTTGATCGGCTCAATTGTTGGAGCGATTATTTTGTTTCTCTGGCAATTTGTTTCCTGGACTGCTGCAGAGTTACACAGACCTGCACAAGCTTATACACCCAAACAGGATAGCATTTTGCAGTACCTCAGTTCACAGTTTACAGAAGATGGAACTTATTTCTTACCTACTTATCCGGATGGAGCCAGTATGGAGGAGCAAGAAAAAATGGCTGAAGCTGCCGCAGGTAAACCTTGGGCACAAATTGCTTATCACAAATCGATGGATATGAACATGGGGGTAAATATGGGCAGAGGTCTTGCCATCAATATTGTGATACTGCTGATCGTATGTTGGATATTTAAACAAATGGGAAGCCCATCATTCGCTACCATACTCTCTGCCTCATTGTGTATTGGTTTGATCGGATTCTTCAATATATCCTACACCAATCATATTTGGTTTCAAACACGCGACCTGATGGGAAACTTAATAGATGCGATTGCCGGATGGGGACTCACAGGCTTATGGCTGGGATGGTGGTTAAGAAGAAATTAAATCGCTAATAAAAAAAGCTCCGAAAAGATCGGAGCTTTTTTTTATCCTTTATTTATTCGATTATGGAGTGATGATCAGAGAACTAGCACCATTGATAGCAACTAATTCCAAATCGAACACGAGGTCTTCACCGGCTAAGGGATGATTTGCATCCAATACCACTACTGTTTCACGAACTTCTGTAATAACGACAGGGAAATTTTGTCCCGATCCATTACTCATATTCAATTGCATCCCTACTTCAGGAACCATATCTTCAGGGAAACGATCACGAGGAAACTCCATGATCATATGCTCTTCTTTTTGTCCATAAGCCTGATCTGCAGGAATATGAATGGTTTTTTTATCACCGATCGACATACCGGTAACTCCTTCATCAAATCCTGGAATCACCATTCCACTTCCTACTTCAAACTCCAATGGCTCTCTACCTGCAGATGAATCGAAGGTTGTTCCGTTGGTAAGTTTACCGTGATAATGCACTTTTACAGTATCACCTTTTTTTACTTGTTGCATATTTTTTTGTTGTGTTGAAAGATTACGGAACTTATCCAAGACATCCGCCTAATAAAGACCAGAATAAAAAGTTAAGTTCAGATTAAAACGTACCGAACGACAAAAGTACAATGTCTGAATCAAGTATCGCCAAGTATTTTTCGTTAACTTTCGGGCTTCAAAAATGCCTATATGAAGCATCTTTTATATGTTTTATTGATCATTGCTTTTTCTTCAACAACTATGGCTCAACCCAAATCCGGTTTAGGTAATAAAACGGATAAAAAGGAGGAGATCACCATCAAACCGGCTGCTTATCGCACAGAAGTTTATTTGCCGCTTCTTAGAGGAAAAAGGGTTGGCATCTTCGCTAATCATACTGCAACCTTGGGAAGAAAGCATTTGGTAGATAGCTTATTCACTTTGGGTGTTAAGATCAGTAAAGTATTTGGTCCTGAACATGGTTTTAGAGGTGATGCAGATGCAGGAGAAAAAATTGATACTTATACAGATCCAAAACTTGGTATTCCTGTCATTTCCCTATATGGCAAAAAAAGAAAACCAAGTGCTGAAGATCTTGCCAATGTCGATATTTTATTGTTTGATATTCAAGATGTAGGAACCAGATTCTATACTTACATATCTTCCTTACAAGAGTTCATGGATGCGGCTTTTGAACATGGAAAACCATTATTGATCCTAGATCGCCCCAACCCTAATGGATTTTATGTTGATGGACCAATACTAGATACTGCATACAAAAGTTTTGTAGGCATGCAACCTGTTCCCATTGTATATGGTATGACCATGGGAGAATATGCCATGATGCTGGCAGGAGAAAAATGGTTATCACCGAAAGCTAATGAACGTTATGATTATTATCGAAGAGCAGAGAATTCACGCGATACGCTCTTTCATTTTTTGGTCATCAAAAATGAAGGCTATGATCATAAGAGCAAATATTCTTTGCCCGTAAAACCTTCGCCTAACTTACCTGATATGGCTTCGATCTATTGGTACGCCAGTACTTGCTTTTTCGAAGGAACTGTATTAAGTGAAGGTCGCGGTACTGAACACCCATTTGTCATTTTTGGTCATCCCTACTTACCCAAAAACATGTATGCATTTACACCTGTAAGTCGAGATGGAGCTAAGGAACCAAAACTGAAAGACAAACAATGTTATGGCTGGAACCTTTCCGGTACCCAAGAAGAAATCTTAAAGAAGGTCGATAATAAAATACAATTGAAGTATTTATTGGAAGCTTATCAACTATTCCCTGACAAGGAGAATTTCTTTATCAAACCAAAAACGGATAACCCCACTGATTATTTTTTCAATAAACTAGCCGGATCTGATGCACTCATGAAACAGATCAAAGCTGGTAAAACAGAGAAAGAGATCAGAGATAGTTGGGCGCCCGGACTAGAAGCCTTTAAGAAGATCAGAAAGAAATATTTATTGTACAGAGATTTTGAATAAAAGGTGAAAAGTCAAAGGTGAAATAGTATTTTCACTTTTCACTTTTCACTTTTCATTTTTTACTTTTCACTTTTATCACATGCGTATTATTTTCATGGGCACACCTGAATTTGCAGTAGCATCATTGGATGCACTGATAAAAGCGGGTTGTAATATTGTAGCTGTTGTGACGGCACCGGATAAGCCGGCCGGTCGTGGACTTAAAATCCATGAGAGCGCTGTCAAGCAGTATGCTTTAGCGAATCACTTGCCGATACTTCAACCAGTTAAATTAAAAGATCCGGATTTCATACAAGCATTACAACAATTAAAAGCAGATCTACAAATCGTAGTTGCTTTTCGTATGCTACCTGAAGTAGTTTGGAATATGCCTGCATTAGGCACGATCAATCTCCATGGATCTTTACTACCTCAATACCGTGGTGCTGCTCCGATCAATTGGGCTGTGATCAATGGCGAGAAAGAAACCGGTGTCACCACATTTAAACTCAAACATGAGATTGATACCGGAGATATTTTGCTACAACGTTCGTTCCCTATCGGAGACGATGAAACAGCAGGAGAAGTGCACGATCGTATGAAAACAATAGGAGCTGAGCTTTTAGTTGCCACTGTTGAAGGACTAGCATCAGGCATATTGAAAGAAAGTCCACAGGATATTTTGAGTCAACATACTGTACTAAAACATGCCCCTAAAATATTTACTGAAACTTGTGTGATCAATTGGAATCATTCAGCTTCAGAGATACATAATCTCATTCGAGGGCTCTCACCCTTCCCGGGTGCATTGACAAAGTTAGACGGTAAAGTTTTAAAGGTATATAAAAGCAGCACTGAAATTAAGCAGCATTATGATCCTATAGGATCAGTCAACACTGATGGAAAAAGCTTTCTGAAATTTGCTGCTACTGATGGCTATGTGTATATCCTCGATTTGCAATTGGAAGGTAAAAAAAGAATGGCGATCACGGATTTTTTGAGAGGATATCGACCGCAATAACTAGCACTACTTGTTCAACTTCGATTGAATCACTTCTTTTGAAACAATACCGAAATCTCTCCAAACTTCTTTTCCATTTTTATAAATGATAAAAGTAGGAAGAGCGTCTGCCTTAATATGTTTCATCACTTCAATATCTACTCCACCATCTACTTTCACCAACTGAAATTTTCCTGATAATTCATTTTGTAACTGTTGAATTATTGGTTCCATTTTCTTACAAGGTGGACACCATTCTGCTCCAACATCCACTAAGACCGTACCTGTCTGTATCTTTTTTTCAAAATCACTAATGGACAATTGTATTGTCACTACTGACGCCTCCATAGGCTTACCAGACACCTGCCAGGCAGAAGTTCCTCCTTTCAGATTATATACTTGTTTGAACCCTTTCTTCAGTAACCATTTGGCTGCTTGTTCACTTCTTACACCTGAAGCACAATAAACCAAAAGAGGTTGATCAGGATTGAGATATTGAGTACGCTCTTCAAACTCTTTTTTATTCAACCAATCAGCTTGCAATGCCCCTTTTAGATAACCGGATCTGAATTCACCAGTAGTTCTGACATCCAGTATTTGATAAGTGCCTGAATTCAACTTGGATTCAAAATCAGCCACTGAAATACTAAGTGTATTCTGCCCACTGGTCTCACATGCAGTCAAGAACATCCAAATGAAAAAGTAGCAATACTTCAGTAACATGTTTTTCATGATCAAATGAATTATTCAAAAAAGGTAAGCGTCACAGAAAATTTTTCATCTTTGATCCCAAGCGCAGCTGCACCGGCATTATTCATTCTAAGTAAGAGTCCCTCATCGCCTTTTGTAAGCGGCAATGGCGAAAGTACCCTTGCACAGATACTCTTGTTATTTGATGCAGTGATACGAACGATGGTTCCCGGAGTAATGTCATTGATCAATACATAATATTTACGATCGGTCCATCCACTGATGGTTTTGAAAGTTGCTGCATCTCCTGAACGATATTGCTGTACAAGTGTCAGATCATTTCTAATATACAATGATGCGAAAAACCCTTCATCAGGAACACTATTATTTTCGATGGCCACAGAATCTTTCTTTTCTTCATTGTTCTGATGAAAAATGGGAGCTTGTTCTTTCTCCTTCACAGGAGCTGGTTTAGGTTGTTCAGTGACAGGAGGTTTTGTTGCAACTTCTGTAACAACAGGAGTCTCAGCAACAGGATCTTTTTGGACTAAGGCTTGTGAAGGTTGTTCCCCATTGATCTTGATATAACCAACGATCAATTCTTGTCCATTCTTCACAGCTGTAGCTCCTAATTTATTCCAACTCTTGAGCTGATTTACCGATACTTTATTGTATTGCTGACTGATCTTGAATAGATTATCTCCTTTTCCGACAACATGATAAACAGGCATCCCGGCTTTCTGGGTGATATCTTCAATACGGATCGGTATTCTGAGTGTGATTCCTTTTGAGAGAACGGCAGATGGACTTCTCCCATTAAAACGAGCCAATTGTGAAGCAGTCAAACCATAGATACGTCCAACAGATGACAAAGATTCTTTTTCGCCTACTTTATGTTCAACATACATGGCATTAGGCTTCCCTTTTAGGAATAGTTTCTGTTGTGCAAGTACACTGATACAAGCAACCATCATAACCATTAAAAACAATCCTTTTTTCATATCCATAACATGTACGAAGAGTGGCAAATTTAAGGGTTTCAACCCTTATAGCGGGATGAAAGCATCAGAATAAACAGTTCTTATTGTTTTAGGATGCGCCACTCCTGTGGGTAGTAGTTATTGATACGATTGGGAAGAGCCTTGATCCACCCTAATGGCAAATCTTGGTACAGGATCAAATTCCATCCTTTTGTAGCATGGACAAAAAGATCTTGCCGGCGGAGATACTTGAGTGCATCCTCTTTGTTTATCGTTACGCGATTGAAATGATGGAGTGGTAACAAGCTCATGGCAAGCTCATGAGATGGAATGATATCTTTTCCTTTGATCTCTCCAATTCCTATACCTGCTTTTCGAATATATAAACGATCCGCTATTTGTTGAAGATTATCAAACCATTGATGATCGAAAAGACGAAACTGCTCACCTTGCTTGAATAATTTGAATGACTCCGTTACCGGTAAGAAATCCATTATTTGTACTAACTCCTGCTTTTGTGGCTGTTTCAAAACAGCTGATTTTCCTTGTCCAAATGCTGTAGCAGGTGTCTTTTTCTTAAATGCAGCAATGAAAAACCCTTCCCCTTTTAGTTGATCAGGATAGAAGCGATAACCCGGTGCATTACTCTTTTCCGCATAAGTTTCAATAATACCCCATTGATCAGAAATATTCACCGTCAAAGCTTCAAATGCGCCGGATGACATCAGCCAATCAGCGATCATTTCATCTTCTTCTTGTGAATATGAACAAGTTGCATAAATTAATATTCCATTTTCATTGAGTGAAGGAATAATATCTTCTAATATTCTCTGTTGACGCAAACTACAATGCTGCACATGATCCAAACTCCATTCAGCTATGGCATCAGGGTCTTTCCGAAATAATCCACTACCGCTACATGGTGCATCCACAACGATTACATCAAATGTGATTCCTGCCTGACTAAAATGAGAAGGATCATTATTGGTCACTATTACATTGCTATTGCCCCATTTGGTTATGTTCTCAACTAAAATTGCAGCCCTTGATTTGATCACTTCATTGCACACAAGCAATGATTCAGTAAAGTATGATGCAAGTAATGTAGACTTACCACCCGGAGCAGCACAGAGGTCCAATACTTTTTTGTACCGAGGCTCCGGCACTAATTGTGAAAGGACTTCCCATAAAAACATGCTACTGGCATCCTGAACATAATAAGCACCTGCATGAAAAGAAGGATCTAAAGTAAAAGAGGGTCTTTCTTCCAAATAAATACCCAATGGACACCAAGGTATCGGTTCCCCGGTTAATTTCTGTTGTAACCATTCTTGCTTGACAGGATGAAAACGAATGGCAGTAACCTGTTCACCAGATTCATGAATTTGTCTGAAAGAAGTTTCTCGAAATCCTTTGACAGATTGTAAGGATTGAATCAGTTCATTCGGTAATGCCATGGAGCAAAAGTAAGCAACAAGCCATCATAAATGGTTATAATGACTTGATCTCAGCCACTAGTTTCTGTAAAGCAGCTTTAGCATCTCCAAACAGCATTGATGTTTTGGGTTGAAAGAATAACTCATTCTCAATACCTGCATAACCCGGCTTCATGCTTCGCTTATTAACGATCACCGTTTTCGCTTGCTCTACTTCGAGTATAGGCATCCCATAGATAGGAGATGAAGGATCGGTCTTCGCAGCAGGATTCACTACATCGTTGGCTCCTAAGATCAGAACTACATCTGTTGTCTTAAATTCATCATTGGCTTGTTCCATTTCTTGCAGCTTATCATAACTCACATCTGCTTCAGCCAATAATACGTTCATATGACCGGGCATACGTCCTGCTACCGGATGAATCGCATAACTAACATTGACGCCCTTTTCTTCCAATAATTTTTCCAATTCATGACACACATGTTGGGCTTGTGCAACTGCTAAGCCATACCCAGGTACGATAATGACTTTATTTGCATAACACATACACACTGCAGCATCGGATAATGATATTTCTTTGTGGTTACCCTGTGGACCTTTTGCTGTATTCCCTCCGGTTGACGATCCTCCAAAAGATCCGATCAAAACATTGGTCAAACTTCTGTTCATCGCTTTACACATCAAAATCGTCAATAAAGTTCCTGCTGCTCCAACAAGGATACCGCCTGTTAGCATTACTTGGTTATCATACAAAAATCCACCACACGCCGCAGCAACGCCGGTAAAAGAATTCAAAAGTGAGATCACAACAGGCATATCAGCGCCACCAATCGGCAAAACAAATAAAACGCCGTATACCAAGGCAGCTGCAGTGATCGCATAAAACAGATAAGTGTTATCTGCATTTAAGTTAAATACCAGATATCCTGCTGTAATCAATGTTACTCCTAATAATACCAGATTAAATATTTGCTGACCGGGAAAAGCAAAGTCTTTTATTTTACCATTCAATTTACCCCATGCAATGATACTTCCTGCGAAAGAAACGGTCCCAATGATCAAACCAAGAAAAATGGTTATCAAAGTACCCGCCATGTTAGGTGCCATGATTGTTGTATGCCATCCCTGATTATCCATCACTGAAACGCTTAGCATTTCAGTGATATGTCCAAATTCATTTACTGAGATCAATGCGGCACAGGCTCCTCCCATTCCATTAAAAAGACTTACCATTTCCGGCATGGCGGTCATCTTGACTTTTTTGGCTGCAAGTACTCCTACGATCGTACCTACTATTAATCCTCCAAATATCCAGCCGTAGTTTCCAAGCTTAACACCCTCTTTTTCATACAAAAAGATGGTTCCAAAGATGGCAATGGCCATACCCACTGCTGCCACGAGATTACCCTTTCTTGCAGAATCGGGATGTGACAACATTTTAAGACCAATGATAAAGGTCAATGATCCGATGAGATAACAAATGGTGAGCAGACTTAATTCCATAGCATCTATTTTCTTACTGTTTTGAGGACAGTTTTATTTTTTCTTTTTAAACATTTCCAGCATACGGTCAGTCACGACAAATCCGCCAACCACATTCAAAGTTCCTAATACAACAGCCAGAAATCCAATGATCAATGCTGCATAGTTCCCCTGCTGTACTTGTCCCATTACAATAATGGCCCCAATGATCACAACACCATGTATGGCATTTGCACCGCTCATTAATGGCGTATGAAGAACACTGGGCACTCTGCCGATCACTTCAATGCCTAGAAAGACAGAAAGTATCACGATGTAAATGATATCAATATGAGATTGTACCCAGTTTAAGATTGCTTCCATGATTATAAGTTGATTTTTAATCGTCAATTTTAGTGAGTATGTACTATGCAAATAAAACTCCCTATTCACTACTGACTACTCACTATTTGCACCCTTTCATTCACCACATTCCCTCCATGTGTGATACAACATCCTTTAACAATATCATCTTCAAAATTCAGTGTTATATTTCCTTCTTTACTGATGACAAGTTGTAGGAAGTTCAAAACATTTTTTCCATATAGCTTACTTGCATCCCAAGGCATATCAGCAGCCAGATTACTGTTACCCATAATGGTTACACCATGATGCATGATCGTTTCATTATTCCGGGTTGCGAATACATTTCCTCCGGTAGCTGCGGCGAGATCTATTACAACACTTCCCGGTTTCATACTATTCAACATTTGTTCATTGATCAGTAATGGGGCTTTCTTACCTGGGATTTGTGCTGTGGTGATAATGATATCAGATTTGGCTACGGAAGCAGCTAGTCTTTCCTGTTGTCGCTGCTTAAATTCTTCAGATTGTTCCACTGCATAGCCGCCGGCTTTAGAAGCATCAGCGGCACCTTCTACTTCAATGAATTTAGCACCAAGGCTCATGACCTCTTCTTTTACGGCAGGTCTTGTATCAGATACTTCCACAACTGCTCCTAATCTGCGTGCCGTTGCGATTGCCTGTAAACCCGCGACTCCTGCTCCAATGATCAATACTTTTGCGGGGGGAATACTTCCTGCTGCGGTCATGAACATCGGAAAATAACGTGGGAAAAGAGTAGCTGCAAGTAATACAGCTCTATAGCCTGCAATATTGGCCTGACTACTCAACACATCCATACTTTGAGCGCGAGTAGTACGTGGTATCATATCTAGACTAAAAACGGTCACCATTTTAGAGGCAAGTCGTTTCATCAAGTCAATGTGAAATAATGGTTGGAATACACCTACTAAAATGGCTCCGGACTTAAGTAAAGCAACTTCTTCATTTGAAGGTGGATGGATCATCAGGATCAAATCTGCTTGCTGTAAGATCTCTGATCTGTCTTTCAACATCACATTTTTTACTGTGTAGCCTTGATCATCAGCAAAAGCTTGTTGACCGGCTCCGGACTCTATCCAAACAGCAACTTGTTGTTTCGTCAATACCTCTGCCTGTTCTGGTAGAAGTGAGACCCTTCTATCGTTTGTTTCATTGAGTATACCAAGAATCATGTTTACAATTTAAGCTATTTTTCCATTAAAGGCAAACGATACTTAGATCCCAAATATCAACAGGTTTTTAAGGAATATCAACGCCTATTAAAAGCGAATACTCAAATCTTGTTTTACCTTAAATTCTTTACGAAAGAAAACAAGCCCAATAAAAAAAAGGTCAATGCTGAGTGTTACAGAAGAATCTTGCTTGATTTCATTCCATGCCTGTTCCATACCCTTACTCCAATGAATATCATCAAAAATGAGTATGCTGTATTCGTCTGTTAGAGGAAGTATTTTTTTGAAATAATCTACAGTTGGAGCATATTGATGATTTCCATCGATAAATGCAAAATCGATCTTTGGTTTATTTTCAAGCCATGCCGGTAATGTGTGATCAAAGTTTCCTTCTATCAAACGAACATTTTTGATACCGAGTTTTTGAAAATTTTCTTTCGCCACAGATGCTATAGCGGTTGACCCTTCCATTGTGGTCAATGATGCTGAAGAATTAGCCATGGCCAAATAGGAGCTCGTTATACCCAAAGAGGTTCCCAATTCAAGTAAATACTCAGGAGAATAGTGATCGATGATCCTGAATAGCAATTGTCCGTATTTAGCAGGTTTCAGAGAAGACTTAGCAATACTCGATACTGTTCTTTGATGGGTCTTATTGACTCTAGATCCCGCTCCAAAATCTTCTACCGATAAAACACGTGAATCCACTAGCATTAACTTTCGAAGATTCTCAATCGGTTGATAAGCATAAAAAATCCGATCATCATTTAAGACATGTTGAATAAAGTCAAAGACAAAAGGAGAATGTACACCATGTCCCTTACCATTATTGGCTGATACATAATAGCGCAAATATTTATAGGCAAGTTGAATAGGTGAATACATACATGAAGATGATTTACAGCTTTCTCAGTTTTCTGGTTTTCCTTTGAAATGGAAGTTCTCGAAGCAACCAAAGTAAAGCATAAACAGCACACAATAAGCACAGGTAATTTAATACTTTAAAAAGCAGATCGAAATCATTCCATGAACCCGTTCCACCGGAATAAATAACTACCAGTAAAATAATGGCCAGCCAGGGAGTATTTCTGCATTTTCTGATCAGAAACAGCCAAGGAAGAATGATCATACCCATTAATCGATAGAAAAAAGCATCCGGCTCAAAAGGTGGAAGTTCATTCATTTTTATTCCCGCTTGTTTGATCCATTCTTGCGCTAATTGTGCCATGCGTACCAATTGTTGTAATAAGTACACAGCATACATAATCATGATCAAACAGGAAGCTGATAGTAGGGCTTTTGCGTATGTTCGATAGCGAAATTTTGTCCACCAAGAGAATAGTATCAGAAAAGGTGCAGTGATAGCAAATGCCATTTCTATAAAAGCCATGCTACTACTAATTTATAAACGCTCCCAGCGTTGAAAGGTGAAAGCATATGCATGTTTGGCATCTGCTGAATGCGGCTCATCAAATACCAATTGCCAATCATCAGGCAGCTCAGGAAAAAAAGTATCCGCCTCAGGAGTAGCTTGAACTCTTGTCAGGTATACCTTATGAGCTATAGGTAAAGCTTCTTTATAGATCTCTCCACCACCCGCTACAAACACTTCTTTATAATCTGCCGATTTTGCTACAAAAAGGGCATCGCTCAAAGAATGAACCACCACAATACCTTCAGGCTTCCAATCTCTTTGTCTTGTGATAACAATATTCAATCTCCCGGGTAATGGTTTTCCAGATAATGACTCAAAGGTTTTTCTCCCCATGATAACCGGCATCGCCCATGTGATCTTCTTAAAGAACTGAAGATCTTTCGGTAAATGCCACAACAATTGGTTGTCTTTACCAATTCCATGATGAGTGGCTGCAGCGACAATGAGAGAAATGACCATAGTCAAAGATAAGTCATGGGAGGAATGTTTGATTTTTTGATCTTTGATTTCTTGTTTTTCATTTACTAATCAAAGATCTCAACTACACCGCTACCGGCGCCTTAATATGTGGATGGCATTGATAATTTTCTAGTGTAAAATCTTCAAATTGGAAACTAAAAATATCTTTTACAGCAGGATTGATCTTCATGGTGGGTAAATCATAAGGAGTTCTGCTTAGTTGCAGCTTTGCTTGCTCAATATGATTATTGTACAAATGAGCATCTCCAAAACTGTGTACAAAATCTCCATATTCCAAATCACAAACCTGTGCGATCATCATCGTGAGCAATGCATAGGAAGCAATATTGAAAGGCACACCTAAGAATACATCCGCACTGCGTTGATACAACTGGCAACTGAGTTTACCATCTGCCACATAAAACTGAAATAATGTATGACATGGCATCAATGCCATTTTAGGAAGATCAGCAACATTCCAGGCACTTACGATCAACCTTCTGCTGTCAGGATTTTTTTTGATCTGCTGGATCAAGTCTGTGATTTGATCCGTAACTGTTCCATCAGGTCCTTGCCAACTGCGCCATTGTTTTCCATATACAGGTCCAAGTTCGCCGTTTGCATCCGCCCACTCATTCCAGATACTGACCCCATGTTCATTCAGGTATTTGATATTGGTATCTCCGTTCAAAAACCATAGCAATTCGTAAACGATACTTTTTAAATGCAACTTTTTAGTTGTGACCAACGGAAACCCTTTTTGGAGATCAAAACGCATTTGATAACCAAAACAACTGATGGTACCCGTTCCGGTACGATCGGTCTTTTGTGTACCGTTATCAAGAATATGCTGAAGTAACTGGTGGTATTGCTGCATGGGCGCAAAATACGTTACCTCTTCCGATGATACGAAGTGAAATTAAGAATGTTGAGAAGCTGTGAATTCTATGCAGATTTTCTGCGGGCAAGCTCTCTTTTGATCAACGATAACTCGCGGCCAGTTTGCCCACTCACACTGCTATTTTCCTGCGCGCGGCGCATCAGGTAAGGAATTACATCTCTGATAGGACCAAAAGGGAGGTATTTACTGACGCTGAAGCCTTCTTTTGCAAGATTGAAGGTGATATTATCGCTCATCCCATACAACTGAGAAAAATGAATATGAGGATGGTTATGAGCGATACTCTTTTGATCCAATAATTCAGCCGCCAATAAGTTACTGGCTTCATTGTGCGAAGCAACGATGACAGCGATCTGATCTAAATGATCGATACAATAACGTACTGCAAGATCATAATCCCTATCAGAAGCATCTTTATCGGGCTGTATCGGAGAAGGATAGCCCATTTCTTTTGCTCTGGCTCTCTCCTTTTCCATATAAGCACCACGAACCAATTTCACACCCAAAAGAAATCCTTTTTGCTGGGCTATCTGATGTGACAGCTTCAAAAAGTGTAAACGATCATGTCGATATAATTGAATGGTATTATACACCACCACTTTTTGTTTATTGAAGATCTCCATCATTTCCATGGTAAGTCTATCAATGGGATCTTGTATCCAGCTTTCTTCCGCATCAATAAGTACACCTATATTCTTTTCAGAAGCGATCTCACAAATCGCATACATACGTTCACGAACCCTGTCCCACTCATCAATTTCCATCTCATGATCATGAATACCACTGCGTAAACGCGGAGCTTCATTTAATGTTTGTAGCAATGCAAAGCGAGCTAATCCGGTGACTTTGATACTGATAAACGGAATATTGGTTTGTGTAGCAGCATAATTGATCACACGAATGAACTCTTCTGTAGCATGATCAAAACTATCTTCTCCTTCTTTGCCCTCAACACCATAATCCAGAATCACCTGAACGCCATATTTACCCAGTGTAGCACCAACTGCCGCAGTTTCCTCAAGTGTTTCTCCTCCAACAAACTGTTTGAAAATGGTTTTACGAATGATACCATGAACAGGTAATCCTGTTTTCATGATAAAGGGGGTCAATCTGGTACCTAGTTGCACAAACCACGGATACCCCATGGTACTGAATAAAAACTTGGCGCTTTTCAGTTCTTTATCTGATTTATATGCAAAGGCATTTTCGGTATTGTCAAAAGAGATATTCATTGCTAACATTCGTTCGTACTGCGAATATCGGTGCTGTAACGTTTAAAAAAAAGATTTTATACAGCAACGGAACAATCCTTCATTAAATCGCCTGATGATTGAATGGCTGCAGCACCATTTCACTAACCACCCCACTGGCCGGTTGTTGACAGAGGAACCAAATGGCTTTTGCGGCTTCTTCAGCGACCACCATTTTATCTCGCTGCACCCGTAGATCGATGGTATCCCAAAACGGACTATCTACGCCCCCTAAAAAAAGATTCGTAATACGTATTTCTGTTCTCTTCAATTCTTCCCGAATACTTTGCATCATCCCTACAAGCCCATATTTACTGGCACTATAAGCTGCAGCACCCGCCATTGGCACTTTGCCTAATACCCCAGGAATATGAATGATCAATCCTTTTTTAGCTTCTTTCATAGCCGGCAGAATGGCCTTGGTCACCCAAAAACTTCCGATCAAATTCACTTGCAGTGTTTGTATGAAATCTTCTGTCGTTAGTGTGTCCATGGATTTAATGATCCCGATTCCTGCAGCATTGATCAATATATCAACCGGTCCATCTTGTTGCACATGAGCAATGGTTTCAAATACTGAAGCTTCACTCGTTAGGTCCAATTGGAATTGCCTTGTTGGAGGAATACCCGCTTGGTCACCGGCCACTGCCAATTTTTCTTTGTTTCGTCCTGTTATATATACCATGGCCCCTGAACCTGTCAGCAATTTCGCCAATCGCATCCCTATTCCACCTGATGCCCCTATCAATAGTACTTTTTTCCCTTTGAGTGACTCCATAACAAGAATTTATGGGCTTATAAACAATAAGCAGCTCATTTTGTTTTGAGATAAGATCATGAATGCAGAAATATCGCTTTTATTCCCTCATCAATTATTCAGGAATAACAAGGCGCTTGTTCCCGGAAGACCTGTGTACATCATCGAAGAATCCCTCTTCTTTGAACAATATCCATTTCATCAACAAAAACTGATTCTGCACCGTGCTTCCATGAAAGCATATGCAGATGAGTTGATTCGAAAGGGTTGGGATGTCACTTATATAGAAGCTAAAGATCCGCTGAGTGATATACGTAAATTGATTCCGGCATTATACAAAAAGGCCATTACAACTATACATGTCACTGATCCCACTGATGAGTGGCTTTTGAAAAGAATACAAAATGTATGTAAAAAAAATAAGCTGTCACTTGTACTGTATGACAATCCCAATTTTATCAATACACCCAAGGAAATAGACGATTATTTCTCAAACAAGAAAAATTACTTCCAAACAGATTTTTATATCCACCAAAGGAAACAAAGAAAAATTCTCCTGAATGATCAAGGACAGGCATTGGGTGGAAAATGGACTTATGATACAGATAATCGCGAAAAGTATCCTAAGAACACCCCTGAACCAAGTCAACCTTTTCCGAACCGAAATGCCTATGTTGAGGAAGCCATCAAGTATGTAGAGAAGCAGTATCCAAATAATCCGGGTAAAGCCGGCAATCCCTTTGGTAATCATGCCCACTTTTATCCTACCACACATACTGAAGCAGAGTTGTGGCTAAAAGCTTTTTTGAAAGATCGTTTTGCTTTATTTGGTCCTTATGAAGATGCGATGGTGAAAAATGCATCCATTCTACATCATAGTGTGCTTACACCCATGCTGAATATAGGATTGCTCGATCCGAACCAAATCATTACATCTGCTTTAGAAGTAGGAAGTCAACAGGACATTCCTTTGAATTCATTGGAAGGATTCATTAGACAAATCATGGGATGGCGAGAATTTATCAGAGCCATTTACCAACGAGAAAATATTACACAAAGAACACGCAACTACTGGGGATTTCATCGAAAAATTCCACCCTCCTTCTGGACAGGCACTACGGGTATTGTCCCCGTTGATGACGTCATTCAAAAAGTCTTGAAGAGTGGTTACGCACATCACATTGAACGTCTGATGGTCTTAGGCAACTTTATGCTTTTATGCGAATTTGATCCTGATGACGTGTATCGCTGGTTCATGGAACTATTTATCGACGCATATGATTGGGTGATGGTGCCGAATGTATATGGAATGACTCAGTTTGCTGATGGTGGGCTCATGACTACCAAACCATATATCAGCGGTAGTAACTATATCATGAAAATGAGCAATTACGAAAAAGGAAACTGGCAACAAATATGGGATGGGTTGTTCTGGCGTTTCATGCATGTACACCGTGATTTCTTTTTACAAAACCCACGACTAGGTATGCTGGTTAAAACTTTTGATAAGATGAAAGAAGAAAAGAAAAATGAACACTTGAAAACAGCTGAGACATTTCTTGCATCACTTTCCTGAAACCTGATCATAAAAACAACTATGCCAAAAAGACCTTGGAATCGAGTGAATTTACCCGTGTATTCTATCTCTAGCACTGATGGACACGGTAATTACAATATGCATATCATCACCTATGCCAGCCAAATCAGCATGAATCCGAAACGTTTTGTTTGTGGTATTTATGAAGGCACCAAAACACTTGAAAATGTGATCGGCCATCCTGAATTTGTATTACAACTCTTATCCGAAAGCCAATATAGACTCGTTGAACTACTGGGTAAAAAAACCGGACATCAGCTCAATAAAATAGAGCGATTAGAAAAAAGAAAATTACTTACCCATTGGAATGGGTTTCCAATTCTTACAGATGCATTGGCGGTGATGCTATTGAATACCATCAGCAGTTTCCCGGGCGGAGATCATACTGGTTTTTTTTGTGATGTAGTTCAATATAAAAATCTGAATGAAGGTAATCCACTCACATTAGATACGCTTAGAGAACACAAACTAATTAGAATATGATTCGAGAAGATTTTCCTACAGCATTATCTGTGATCAAAGAACGTATTGCAGCGATCAATCCTATTGCATATGCAAAGACAAGAAACTTTTTGACAGGCTCGGTAACAAAGCTTTCACCTTATATATCAAGGGGTATTATATCTCTACCGCAGATCCAATCATCCGTATTACAAAGATTTTCGGTTTATCAATCAGAAAAATTGTTACAGGAGCTTGCATGGAGAGAATATTACCAAAGAGTATGGCAAGCAAAAGGAGAGCTGATCTTTTCTGATCTTAAGCAACTACAACCGAATACAGCTCATTATAAAATGCCTGAAGCAGTACAAAAAGCTGCAACAGGCATACAAGCCATCGATAAAGGCATTGATACTTTATATGAGACAGGATATATGCATAATCATCTACGCATGTACACTTCTATGCTTTGTTGCAATATTGGAAGAGCTCATTGGCTAGCTCCGGCACAGTGGATGTATTATCATTTAATTGATGGAGACTTAGCGAGTAATGCTTTGAGCTGGCAATGGGTGGCGGGAAGCTTTAGTAGTAAGAAGTATGTCGCCAACCAAGAGAATATCAATAAATACACAGGGAGTAATCAATCGAATACTTTTCTTTCCGTACCGTATGATGCTTTCGAAGCATTTCCTGTTCCGGATATCATGAAAGAAAAGGAATCATTATCCTTAACCACTTCACTGCCCGAATCAGATCAAATACACACATCCAGTGATCCTATTTTTATCTACAACAGTTATCAATTAGATCCAGAATGGCATGCAGGAGAAGCAGGAATACGAATTCTCTTATTAGAACCAGAGCATTTCAAACGCTTTCCTGTAAGTGCAAGAGTTCTATCATTTATAATCACCCTTGCAAAAGAAAATATTCCCGGGATTAAGATATTTACAGGATCCTTTCATGATCTGCAGCAAAAGTTCTCTGCATCAAAGATTTATTTTAAAGAACATCCACTTACTCAGCATTATAGAGGAGCACAAGAGTCTAGAGAGTGGATGTTCCCGGAAGTAACAGGGTATTACCCTTCTTTCTTTGCTTATTGGAAGAAATGTGAAAAGTATTTGCGATAATTTCAGAAATTCGCGAATGACCATCACACAAACAGAGATCTATAAGTACTCTATTCCTATGGTACCCTTCACCATTGCAACAGGTACCATGCATTATGCACAGAATATTTTCATCAGAATACATACCCGTGAAGGCATTACAGGTGTCGGTGAATGTTCTGCATTTCCCATGATCGCAGCAGAGACTCAAGCCACTTGTTTTGAAATGGCAAAAGATTTTGCTGCTCTTTGGAAGGGTAAAGATCCCTTATTGATCGATGAGCGTTTGAATGAATTGGATCTTTTCACTGCCGGCAACTATACAGCCAAAAGCGCTTTTGATCTTGCCTTGTATGATATAGCAGCAAAACATGCCAAGCAACCACTTTACCAATTTTTAGGTGGTCAAATAAAAAAAATAGAAAGTGATCTAACGATAGGTATAGGTGATCCGGAAACAATGGCAAAAACAGCTATTGCCTTTAAGGAAAAAGGAGTAACCATGATCAAGGTAAAACTTGGTAAAGATGTGGCCACTGATATTGAAAGAATTAAAAAGATCAGAGAGGCTGTTGGTGAAAATATCATCTTACGAATTGATGCCAATCAAGGATGGTCATATGATGATGCTGTAACAGCACTTACATCACTCGGCAAATACAATATTCAATTTTGTGAGCAACCCATGCGTAAATGGAATGATCATTTGCTACCTGAGCTTTGTAAAATTTCTCCTATACCCGTGATGGCAGATGAAAGTGTTTTCACACATCATGATGCAGCAAATATCATCAGAAATAAAGCCTGTGCTTATATCAATATTAAGTTTGCTAAAAGTGGTGGCATCAGAGAAGCTATTCGCATCAATGAAATAGCTGAACAGCATAGTATCCAATGTATGCTGGGTGGTATGTTAGAAAGCAGGGTTGCACTTACAGCCAAAGTTCATTTTGCCATGGCGAAAAATAACATCAAATTTTATGATCTGGACACTTGTTTACTCGGACATAAAGAAGATCCCGTTACAGGAGGTGTTAGCTATGCCGGCATGGAATTACAGTTAACCGATGCTCATGGTATTGGTGCAGATGTAGATGACAATTACTTGTCTACGCTGGAAAGTGTAGTTATTTAACAGTAACATTAACTTCAACCGGTTACTGATCATGTAGTACTCAGCCATCTCCCTTATCTTTGCTAAAATTTAATTTGTATGGAAGGGAAAAAAGTGAGCGAGAGTTTTACCATCATGAATGAGCTGGTATTACCGAATGACACCAATACATTTGGTAACCTGATGGGTGGTCGTTTGATGTACTGGATGGATATTGCAGCGGGTATTGCTGCAGGCAGACATTGCAATACACCCAGCATGACCGCTTCTGTTGATAATCTAAGTTTCAAGAATCCGATCAAGTTAGGAAATGTGGTACATATTGAGGCTAAAGTATGTAGAGCATTCAATACCTCTATGGAAATTCATATTAAGGTTTGGGGTGAAGATCTGCTACACCAATATAAGTATGAAAGCAATGAAGCTTTTTTCACTTTTGTAGCGTTAGATCCGAATGGTAAACCCAGAAGAGTTCCTGAACTCATTCCTGAAACAGAAGAAGAAAAAAAATTGTTTGATGGCGCTTTAAGAAGAAGACAGATCCGTTTGATCCTCGCAGGAAAAATGAAGCCGGATGATGCCAATGAATTAAAGGCATTATTCATCAAAGACTAAGCAACATTATTTATCGAGTATACTTAGTAAATGATGTCTGCCTTTTAACATGTAGTCTTTACTCTGTTCGATCGCATCCATCACCTGATCAAGTATGACATCAATGGGTTGTGTATAGTCTATTACCATAGGTTCTTTGAACCTGATAGACAATACAGAACCCTTTTTCTTGAAGGCCAAACCCTTCTTGTTAAAAGCACGCCAGAAACCATTGATAACAACAGGTACCACCACAGGCTGATTATTTTTGATGATGTGTGCTGTACCCTTTCTACCGGGAGCAAAAGGCTTGGTAGTGCCTTGCGGAAAAGTGATGACCCAGCTTTTATCCAATGCTTCATCAATTTTTTGTGTGTCGGATTCATCACGGTTACGTTGTACATCTTTGCCCTCTGCTCGCCAAGTTCTTTTAACGGTTAATGCACCGCCTAATTTGAATAAGCGACTCAACCAGTTACCATTCATTGTTTCCTCGGCAGCTACAAAGTATACGTTTGTAAAAGGATTCAGTAAATAAAAGGGAAGTCCAAGTTTATTTTGTCTTCGCCACTTCACTGCACAGAAAATATGAATAAAGGCAATAACGTCTGCGAAATATGTTTGGTGGTTACTAACGAATAGAACATTCTTTCTAGGCAGACGCTCTAAGTGTTCAGTTCCTTCAATTTTTATGGTATTCACGATAGCCAGACCAGGGTAAGAAAATATTCCCACAACGGCATATACAATTGAACGGATAACTTTAATATGCTTTAGGCGTTCAGTTAATCGCATAGGGTTGAAAGTTGGCAAGTCGTGCAAAATAAGGAATGTAATCAAATTGTTAAGTGATTGTTCAAAAAATGACCTAATCAGGTTAAAAAAATAGAAGCGGAAGGATACTTTTGCGCAGTAAAATCAGATTATGGAATTGAATACAGTGATTTTTGACATTGATGGATTATTGATCGACAGTGAACCACTTTGGAATGAAGCAGCTACAGAATTGTTTCGTCAATACGGTGTGAATATGACTGAAGAGCAGTATAAAACTACTACCGGACTCAGAACCAAAGAATTTGTACAATGGTGGTTTCAGTATTTCAATATTGGAGAATCTGAGATGAAACGTGCGGAACAAAAAATTGTGGAGCTGGTATTGGATAAGATTGAAAAGAAGGGGAAGATCTTGGCGGGAGTAGATTATATTTTTGATTTCTTTGAACGCAAATCTTTTAAAATCGGTTTGGCCACATCATCGCCTCCCGCTCTTATTGATTTAGTTGTAAGTATTACGGGTATTGGAAAATACTTACAAGCCACTGCTTCAGCAGAAGATCTGGCTTATGGCAAACCTCATCCTCAGGTGTATTTGAATTGTGCAGCATCATTAGGAAGTCATCCTACAGCTTGTATTTGTTTTGAAGACTCATTCAATGGTTTGATTGCAGCAAAGGCAGCAAGAATGAAATGTGTGATCGTGCCTCATGTGTCTCAACTAAAAGATGAAAGATGGGGCGCTGCTGATCTAAAACTCTCTTCGCTTCAAAATTTTGGTGAGCTCCATTTTAATTTAGTCAATGGTCGATAGTCCATGGGCCATAGACTATCGACCATAAAAAAGAGACCCGATCAATATTGATCGGGTCTCTTTTTTATAAGTAACTAATTCGAGATTAGTTTCTGCTTTTCAGATTTGGGTGTGGAGCAGGTACTGTATTTGGACCAGCATCCAGAGTTCCCTGAAGATCAACTGTGTTAGCATCTCCATCCTGACCATAAGTAAAGATGAAACGGCTTTCAGAAACACCTTGCTTTTCTACCAGGTATTTGATCACAGCGTTAACGCGATCCCAGCTCAACTGCTGCGCAGATTTGCTAGATGCACCGTAACCAATTACTTTGATGTTACAAGCAGGGTTTGCATTGATTCTTGCAGCTACACCATTCAAGATGTTCTGAGCATCTTTAGAAAGAGTTGCTTTTCCTTTGAACTGAATGCTTGGTAAGCTACCGATGTTACACTGAGGAGCAGGTTCTGCAAGCTTCATGTTAGCGATCATGTCTTTGATCTCTTTGCAACATGCAGGCTCAGGACAAGTACCGATACCATCATTGTTAACAGGGAAACATTTTTGAGCAGTCAACAGTTCTTTATCCTTATAATCAGGAACGCCATCACCATCGCTGTCTTTTGCACGACCACGGCTATCAACTGGTGCTCCGGCAGGAGTATTTGGTTCCAGATCAAACTGATCAGTGATACCATCTTTATCTGCATCAGGCAGTACAACTTTTGGCATCTTCATGTGAGCTGGAGAATTCAACTCGCTGTAGATAAAGTTGTTCTGGTTGAGCCACCACAAAGGCTGTACTTTCTTAGAAGAGTTACCGATGTTGATGTTCAAACGAGCACTGGTAAATCCAAAATAGTCATTGCTGTTACCGGCTCTTGATGCATCCAGGTAATCATATCCTGGAGCAGTGAAAGTGTACTTCTGCTCAAGAGCGAAGTTTACTTTGTTGCTCAGTTTGAAAGCGATACCACCACCTAAATTCAAACCACTCAATAAAGTATATGCATTTCTTCCGTTAACAGTAGAACCACCAATGGTAGTGATGGTACCTCTGTCGACATCAGGCTCATTCAAGCCATAGAAAACGCTATATCCACCTGCCTGACCACCACCAGGAATTGGTGTTTGATAAAGCACGCGAGATGCATTCAATGCATAACCTGCAAGCAGGTAAACATTTGTTTTAGGGTTACCACGATAATTGCTAGCTCCATTCAGAGAAGCAATCACATCAATACCTAACTGATAAGTTTGGTTTTTGTAAGCGCGGCGAAGAACAGAAGCTTCATATGCATTCGGTGTTCCTGAATTGATCAAACCAGTTAAACCGGTTCTTACAGAAAACACATGGTTCAATGCTTTACGAAGAGAAACGGTTCCACCAAAGCCGATTTTAGAATCAACATCACCTTTGATAGAAGAAGCACCCAGACCAAAACCTAACTCCCACTGATTGCGTGGAGCTGCAGGATAAGGATACTGGTTGTTCAGGAACTCGTTATGCTGGGGCAATTTCTTTACAGAAATCTTAGAAGTGTCCTTCCAATCCCAACCCCAATCTGTTTGCGCCATACCGATCGACTGTATCAGAACGATCAGTGCTAATGCTAAAATGTTCTTTTTGCTTGCCATAATTATTGATTGATATTTAATGAGAACTTGATTGATAGTAAAAACATTGCAAATTTACATCTTATGATACATATCCGCAATATTTATGCAAATATATTGTTTAATCATTTCGTCAGCAATATTCATACCAGACTCAATTTCAAGGCAAACCGCTGCTTAAAAGAGACCATTTCTTGGTTTCGATAGCTATATTGCAGCTTATTCAGGATAATGGAATTAGCTAAAAAAGTAATATCAGAGGAACTGATTCATTTTGAAGGGCATTTCAGGGAAGCAGTGAAAAGTAGGGTTGCCTTACTCGACCGTATCATGCAGTACATTGTAAAACGGAAGGGGAAGCAATTAAGACCCATGTTTGTTTTACTGAGTGCCCGATTGGGAGGTGAGGTAAATGATAGTACTTATCGCGCTGCTTCACTCGTAGAATTGCTACACACTGCTACTTTGGTTCATGATGACGTAGTAGATGATGCCATGGAAAGACGTGGCTTTTTCTCCATCAATGCCCTTTGGAAAAATAAAATTGCTGTACTCGTTGGTGATTATTTGCTTTCAAAAGGTCTCTTATTATCCTTGAATAATAAAGATCATGAAGTACTTAGAATTTTATCCGAAGCTGTAAGACTCATGAGTGAGGGAGAATTGCTTCAGATCGAAAAAGCGAGAAAGTTGAATCTCAAAGAATCCATTTATTATGAAATAATCAACGGTAAAACCGCCTCTCTTTTAGCCTCCGCCTGTGCCGCAGGAGCTTCCACTACATTTGCCGATCAACAAGAGGTAGAAAAAATGAGACTCTTCGGCGAAAAAGTGGGTATGGCTTTTCAAATCAAAGATGACCTATTTGATTATGGCAGTGCTGATATCGGCAAACCTACCGGCAATGATATCAAAGAAAAGAAATTGACTTTGCCTTTGATCTATACACTTAATCATTGCGCTCCTGATATCAGAAGAAAGATCATTTACATCATCAAGAATGAGAATACTGAAAAAGAGAAAGTAAAATTTGTGATCGACAATGTTGTTGCTACCGGTGGTATTGCCTACGCAACACAGAAAATGTTCGAATTCCGTGATGAAGCTTTGCAAATATTACATCAGTTCCCTTCTTCTCCATTTAGAGATGCCCTTGAAGAACTTGTTAGATATACCACAGACAGGAATTACTGATGACGAAACGATGGAACATATCAGTGGCTGATGCGCAAAAAACTTTGTTGCTTCATGAAGCATTGAAAATCAACAAAACCCTTTGCAGCATACTCGTTCAAAGAGGTATCGACACATACGATAAGGCAAAAGATTTTTTTAGACCCCAGCTCTCTCAATTGCATAGTCCATGGAGCATGAAAGACATGGACAAAGCTGTCTCAAGAATACTGTATGCCTTTCAACAACATGAAAAAGTATTAGTGTTTGGCGATTATGATGTGGATGGCACAACCGCTGTTGCTTCCATGTATCAATACCTTTCAGGAATTTATGATCAAGTTGATTATTATATCCCTCACCGATATCGGGAAGGATATGGTGTTTCGAAGATGGGAATCGACTATGCTAAAGATGCAGGTATTACTTTGATCATTTCCCTAGACTGCGGTATCAAATCTGTTGATCTTATCCGATATGCAAAGTCGCTGGGCATTGATTTCATTATTTGTGATCACCACTTACCAGATCATGAACTACCACCTGCTATAGCCATTTTGAATCCTAAACAAAGTGATTGTAATTATCCTTACAAAGAATTATGCGGCTGCGGTGTTGGTTTTAAACTGATGACCGCATTAAGCGAGAAACTTTCACTTCCTGAGAGTACCCATTTTGCATATTTGGATTTAGTAGCAACGGCTATCGCTGCTGATATTGTGCCAATTACAGGCGAGAATCGAATACTTGCTTATTATGGTCTTGAAAAAGTCAATCAAAACCCTTGTGCAGGTATCAAAGCACTGATGCAATTGGCTGCAGTACAAAAAACCATGCATATCACAAATCTGGTTTTTATCATTGCCCCTAGGGTGAATGCTGCGGGAAGAATGGATGACGCAAAAAAAGCAGTTCAACTTTTTATAGAAAAAGATCCTGCGAAAGCAATGGCTTATGCAGAAATGTTACACAGCGATAACGCAGATCGCAAAGAAGCCGATAGCTCTATCACAGAAGAAGCTCTGGCATTGATTGAAACAGACCCTTCATTTTTACATAAAAAGACAACAGTTGTTTATCAGGAACATTGGCATAAAGGGGTAGTAGGTATTGTTGCGAGCAGGTTGATCGAAAAGCATTATCGTCCAACGATCGTACTTACAAAAAGCGGAGAATATGTTGCAGGCAGTGCAAGAAGTGTAGCCGGATTCAATTTGTATGAGGCCATTCATGCATGCAGGGAACATCTGTTAGGATATGGAGGACATTTCGCTGCTGCCGGAATGACTTTATTACCTGAAAAGGTCAATGACTTTGCTGCTGCTTTTGAAAAAGCAGTTCAGGAACAAATCAAACCTGAACAGTTGATACCTGAGATCATTATTGATGCTTCTATCCAATTTGAAGAGATCACACCCACGCTCTACAATATTCTCAAACAAATGGAGCCATTTGGACCTGATAACATGCGCCCCGTTTTTATAGCTGAAAAAGTATATGATACAGGATTTTCTAAGATTGTAAAAGACCAGCATATTCGATTTGTGGTAAAACAAAAAAATATCACGCTTGCCGGTATTGGATTCAATATGGCAGAAAAGTTTGCATTGATGCAACAACAACAACCACTAGACCTTGTTTTTACTTTGGATGAAAATGAATGGAATGGCGAGAAGTCTATTCAGTTAAAAATGATCGACTTACGTGTCAGTGAATAACAGATTCGATCCGTTTTTTAGACTATATGAAAATTGTATAAAAATATATCGGCAATAAAAAACGACCCAATGATTGGGTCGTTTTTTATGTATACTATTTCCTTTATGCTTTGATCTGTTCAGGTTGTAGTAACTCCACACTTCTATTAATAAAGTTTGTCAAGTCATTACCTTTTAATAATCCCTGTGACAGCAAAGCGAGATCTGCCAAATTACGAACCTGCTTTTGTTGCAAATCAGTGTTATTCTCTCTCAATAATTGCTGATAGATCGGATGATTACCATTAACAGTCAAAGTTACTTCATCCGGCATCTGAGCATAAAAAGCAGTCATTCCACCTCCTACTCCTGCCATGTCTTTCATACGACGCATGAACTCCGGGCGTGTTGCGATAATAGGCGCTGAATCCGGACTCAATCCTTTAATCTCAGTAGTCACATGCAGATCAGGAATCGTAAGGGTAAACAGCTCTTTCAGCTTATCGGATTCTTCTTGACTTAAGACAGATTGATCAGACTCTTGTTTATCGATCAGATTATCGACAATATCAGCATCCACTCTCACAAAACTTACATTTTCCCACTTCATTTCCATGTTATTAATGAAAGCAGCATCTACCAGTGTTTCCATTTTCACAACTGTATACCCTTTTCCTTTACATGCTTGTATATATGCATCTTGTTGAACAGGGTTGGTTGTGTATAGAATGATGTGTTTACCATCTTTATTTTTTTGCAAAGCTTCTGTTGCAGTTTTGTATTCATCGACTGTATGAAATTTGCCTTCCACATCTTCCATGATCAGGAACTTATTAGCCTTATCTAGGAACTTATCATCGGTCATCATTCCATACTTCACAAATAATCCAAGGCTCTCCCATTTTTCTTCGAAAGAAGATCTTTCATTACGGAAAATCTCTTCCAGCTTATCGGCTACTTTTTTAGTGATGTGTGCATTGATCTTTTTCACATTCGGATCACCTTGCAGATAACTTCTACTCACATTCAGCGGAATATCCGGACTATCGATGACACCATGTAGCAACATCAAAAATTCAGGAACAATATCTTTTACTTCATCAGTTACAAACACTTGGTTACAATACAACTGGATCTTATCCTTTTGAATCTCATAACTCTGCTTGATCTTAGGGAAATACAATACACCTGTTAGATTGAAAGGATAGTCCACATTTAAATGAATCCAGAAAAGCGGTGTTTCTCCAAAAGGATATAACTCACGATAGAATTTTTCATAATCCTCTTTGGATAATTCTGATGGCTTTTTGATCCAAATCGGATTGGTATTATTGATTGGCTTTTCTTCCTCCTCTTTTTTCTCTCCAACTTCAGAAAAGTAGATAGAGATAGGCAAAAATTTACAGAAGCGTTCCAAAATACTTTTGATGCGTGACGCTTCTAAAAACTCTTTACTCTCCTCATTGATGTGTAACACTATTTTGGTTCCACGATCATTGTAATCAGTTTCATACAATTCATATTCCGGACTACCATCACAACTCCAGAAAACACCACTTCCTTCTTTAAAACTTTTTGAATGAATGTCTACCTTATCACTAACCATAAAGGCACTGTAAAAACCTAATCCGAAGTGCCCAATGATACTAGCATCTTTATACTTGTTCACGAATTCTTCTGCACCACTAAACGCAACCTGATTGATATATTTATCTACTTCTTCAGCAGTCATACCTACGCCACGGTCTATGATACTCAGTGTTTTTTCTTTGGCATCAAGAACAACATCAATACGTAATTCACCGATATCGCCTTTTGCCTCACCAATTGAAGAGAGTGTTTTTAATTTTTGGGAGGCATCCACCGCGTTACTTACCAACTCACGAAGGAAAATCTCATGATCACTATACAAGAACTTCTTGATGATGGGGAAAATATTCTCTGTTTGTACACGAATCTGACCTTTTTGCATGGCTCACTTGTTTTTGCGCAAATGAACAAAGAAAATACCAAAGCAGGCAAAACTGACAGGTTGACAACTTATCCACAAAGTGAAAAATTAATAATAGGTTGATAGTCCGAAAAATTGTCATTACCCCCTGAATTGTACTTTTACAGCACCAAAACTTAAATTCAAAACCCATGAGAAAATTGTACCTGCAACTTTTTGCAGCTCTATATTTCTTTTGCAATGGGGTGCTGTTTTCTCAAACCGCACCTACTCCGCAAACACTTCCTTACACACAAGATTTTAGCTCACTTTCCAGCTCATCCACTACCTACCCTACCGGTTTGAATGGATGGCGCTTGAGTAGTACGAATCCCTCCAGCTACAATACCGGCGGCGGAACTGCAGATGCCGCTCTTACAGTTGGATCAGCCTCTTCAACTGCCGGAGCTATGTATAACTACAACCAAAAAATTGGTTTTCTAAGTAGTGGTTCCGGTGACTTTGGTTTGGTATTAGCAATCAATACATCCGGTGTATCCAATATTACTGTTGCTTATGATGCGATGGTGATTCGTAATATCTATAATGGCACTACGAATACACGTATCAATGAAATGTCATTACAATATAGAATTGGCACTTCAGGAAGCTTTACAACATTGAGTAGTTCTGCATATCAGAGCAATACCACTGCTCAGTCGGGAACTGGTGTTACCACACCGGTAAATCTTGCAGCTCGTTCCATTACATTACCCGCTGCTTGTGATAATCAGCCCGTAGTACAACTTCGTTGGGCTAATCGTGATCTTTCCGGAGGCGGATCAAGACCTAGTTTCGCTATTGATAATATCTCTGTAACCGGAATAGGTGGTGGTGATGTAACTGCTCCCACCATTACGACTTACAATCCATCTATTGGTTCTATCGGACTATCTCCCTATACAAGTATTAGTGCAACATTTAGTGAAAACATTGTTGCAGGTACCGGTAATATTACTTTACATAATGTAACCAATGGAACACAACAATCTTTTGCTATCGGTTCATCATCGGTTTCAATTTCCGGTAACACCATTACACTTTCAACTGCACTGAGTGGTAACAAATCTTACTATATCACTTTAGATGCGGGTATTGTAAAAGATCAGGCAGGGAATTCTTTTGCAGGTCTTTCCAATAACAGCTGGAGCTTTTCAACCGGTGCACAACCCACCAGCTTTAATTTCAATGATTGTATTAGTAGTCTACCAGGAGGATTTAAACAATACAGTGTTAGTGGAGCACAAATATGGGGTTGTACCACATTTGGACAAACAGGAAACGGTGTGCAGATCAATGGATTTTCAGGTGGTGCACAGAATAATGAAGACTGGTTGATATCTCCATCTTTTGATCTTTCTGATTTCAATTATCCGATTTTAAGTTTTGCTTCAAGGGTTCGTTTTGCAGGTCCGTCCTTGAAATTACTTGTGTCGACAAATTATAGTGGTACAGGTGACCCCAATACTGCACAATGGACTGAATTGAATGGTCGCTTTGCGGAAGCTGAATCAGATGTTTGGACAACCAGTGATCAGATCGATCTTTCAGCATTCAAAAGTGCGAATGTCACTGTTGCATTTGTGTATACATCTTCACCATCTTTAAATGCAGCGAGATGGACTCTAGACGATATCAACATTGCAAACTCTTCAACACCGGCTCTTGCTGGTCTTGATATCCGTGGAGGTAATATTGATTTTGATTATGTAGCCAACGGACAAACATCTATCAATCGTAGTTTCTCATTGGAGGGTTACAATGTCACTAGTCCGTTACTGGTGACTGTACCGGCAGGTTTTGAAATAAGTTTAGATCAGTCTATCTTTACTACATCTATCACAATTGATGCAGCCAATGCAAATACGAAAAGAACAATTTATGTTCGATTCAAACCTACCGCTGCTGACCAAACCTATAATGGCAGTGTAACAATTTCCATTTCGGGAACAGATGTAACCAATCAATCAATTGGATTAACCGGAACTTCATTAAGAACCTTGAAAGTAGTGAACTGGAATCTTGAATGGTTTGGCAGTACCGCTTCAGGCTTAGGACCCACTAATAAAAATCTTCAGCAACAAAATGTACAACAAGTACTTACTACATTAAATGCAGATTTATATGCTTTAGTAGAGATTGTAGATACATTAAGATTTAAAAATGTAGCTGAAGCATTGCCGGGCAATTATGGATACGTTGTAAATGATTATGGATCCTATGCTGATGACGTGAATGATCCTGACTATGCAGGCGCTCAAAAGCTTGGATTTATTTATAATAAAGATGTTATCAAAAAAATTAGCACCAGAGGCATTCTTAGATACAGCAGTGGCAATGCATTCAACAGTTGGGCTAGCGGTCGTTATCCTTTCCTGATGCAGGCTGAAGTAACATTAAATGGCGCTACCAGTATCGTTGATTTTATCGTGATCCACGCAAAAGCAAATACAGGTAATACAGCAGATAAAATCGAATCGTATGATAGAAGAAAAGCAGGTGCGGATGAACTGAAAGATTCTTTAGATGCCATGTTCCCTAATAGCAAGATCATTATACTGGGTGATATGAATGATGATTTTGATAAAACCATCACAACAGAAGTAGCACCTAATACAGTGAGTTCATACAGCTCTTTCTTGAATGATGCAGCTAATTATCATCCTGTTACCCTGCCTTTAAGTTTAAGTGGTAACAGTTCTACTGTTTCGTTCCCGGATATGATTGACCATGTTATTACATCCAGTGAACTGAATATCGCATATGTAGCTAATTCAGCTAAAGTATACAGAGATGTATTAACACTGATCAGCAGTTATGCAAGTACTACATCCGATCACTTCCCGATCATTACCAAATATGACTGGCGCTATTTTAGCAAACCGGTGATCACAGTTTCAGATATAGGATTATTTACAGACCAAGGTTCTTGTTCTGCTACGATCACACTTCCTACTCCTACTGTGACCGGATTTAATGCGATCAGCTCTATTACCAGTAATGCCCCTGCTTCATTCCCTGTTGGCGTTACCAAAGTAACATGGACAGCTATCGACCAATATGGTAATACTGCAACGAAGGAACAATTGATAACAGTATCAGATAACCAAAAACCATTGATCAAAGCACCGGCTCGTGTTAGTGTGGTGAATGACAACGGTACTTGTGGCGCTACAATTGCATCGCTCGGTACGCCCATTGTTTCTGATAATTGCGGTATTGCTACTATTACGAACAATGCCCCTGCTGTTTTCAATATAGGCACAACTACTGTAATATGGACAGTGACTGACGTTCATGGAAATATTTCAGACACATCACATCAAAAAGTAACAGTTATTGATAATCAAAATCCAATGATCATTACCAAACCTGTTACCATTCATTTGGTGAATGGAAGTGCTTCAATCACAACTAGCGACGTGAATAATGGCAGCTATGATAATTGTGGCATCGCAAGTATGACTATTTCAAAAAATAACTTTACCTGCAGTGATATTGGTATCAATACCATTCAGTTTACAGTTACTGATATCAATGGAAATCAGAGTACTTCCAATGTGAATGTGACCGTGATAGGTAGTACACCTACAGCAACTATTCAGATCACGCCTTCTGAAACTACCTTCACTGGAGGTGTTGCTACTAATTTGTATTTGGGTTACGGTGCACAATCCGCTACATTGAATGTTGCTGCAACAGGCGGCGCCCCTTATACTTATACTTGGACAGGTGCTACCGGATTAAATAACTACAACACAGCTAATCCTGTATTCACACCTACCGCAGCAGGTAATTATAGTTTCACCGTTACTGTCACTAATGCTTCAGGATGCACTACCACATCTTCGGTAAGTTTCTGTGTAAAGGATATACGAGTGCCCGGTAGCAATGGTAAGAAAGTATATCTCTGCCATAATAATCAAACACTCGAACTGAATTTGAATGCAGTTGATGCACATCTTCGCAATCATTCGGGTGATAAGTTAGGAAGCTGTATACAACAAGGATGTACCCTTACTACCAGCAACAGTATCGGAAGCTTTACACAAAAAATGAGTGAAGAAACAGTGAATGCCATTCAGGTTACGGTATTGCCTAACCCAAGTAGCGACTATTTCACACTGAAGATTTCCGGTAAAACCAAAAGCCCTGTTCAGCTTCGTATCATTGATGCAAGTGGCAGAGCCATGGAAAACAGAAATAATTTGAATGCAAATAGTACTGTTCAGGTGGGACATCAACTTAAGCCTGGTTCTTACTTCGCAGAAGTGACGCAAGGATCAGAAAGAAAAGTTGTTCAATTAATAAAGATCAAATAATCACACACAACTAAAAATGCAAAGAGCGTCCTTGATGGACGCTCTTTTTTTAATTGCCGGTTACAACAATATTATCAAGCCGAAATGTTGTTGTAAGCTTAGCAGCCTGCACGGGGGGATCGTTTCCTTCATATCTAAATGCGATATGGACTTTTCCTTTGAGGTGGTTCAGACTGACATCACCTGAGCTTACCCATTGTTTTGCATAACCTGTTACAGACCCTTTTGCAATAACTGCCGGTAGTACTGTCCATTTTGCTTTCCATGGTGTATTACCACCATCGTAATTTGTAGAAACCAATACTTGAAATACAGCGCCATTATCAAAACCATCTTTAGTAGAAAAACGCAATATTTCATTACCGGAATGATCAAGGTCAATAGCAGGAAGTACGAGCCAACTGATGACGGCCTGTTCCTTAGTAGCAAATGCACTGATCTCTGCACAAGCATTACCAGATACTATTTTCGTAATAAAAAATTTACCTCCTGTTTCACTCAGGTTCTTGATCTGCGGTACAGTTATCAAACTATCTGTAATCTGTCCTGAGAAATCCTCGCTATAAATTTGTCTTGGTCCCGTTGCGGTACAACGCAACCCATTCATTTGAACATCATTTGTATCTCTGATCAGTAATTGTTTTTGCGTTCGAAACATACTAAATACACCTGTTATATCACCATGGCCTCTGGCTGTTAGCGCTGATGCGAATTTGGCAAATCCACTGGTGCGCACGTAGACAGTTCCTATGCCACAGGTTCTTAGTGTATGAGCAACCGTTTGCTTGTTAACCGCATCAGCATATGCCTTTCCGGTATCAGAATGATCGAACTCAACTTGTGTGAGTGTTACCAACATACTTTGAAGTGAATCATTGAGATCTTCCAATTGTACCCTACGTGGCAAAACTTTCTGATCGAGATCACCTTTAACAATGACCCTATCAAAAAGTGGTTGAGGTATGGGAATGAGTTCCGGAAACTGTGGATCGGATCTATTCACTCCGGCACCCAACTGTATCGTACTTCCATAATCACCTAGCCAAAGTCCTTTTAAGCGGATAAATATCTTTCTTCCGATCGGGTAGATATTAAACAATGAAAATCCATCCAAGCGAACGGTAATACCTGCCGTGCTATCTTGTATCACAATCGATTTATAAAAGTTATCAGTTTTGTCATTTGCGGTAACGATTCCTTCAATGATCAGATCTTCTGTGATCTTTTCAAAATTATTCGGGATATGTAATCGTTTTATTTCAGTGATAGAAATATTTGCTTTCACTTTGGGGCCTGTATATTCAGGCGGTTCATCAAAATGCTTTACACAAGTAGTGGTACCGGAGATGAATAATAATGCCATTAGCATTAAATAAAGTGGTCTCATCATAACACTCATTTATAAATTCATAGAAAGAGATACGGCATAATGCAATCCGGGTGCAAAGAATAGTTTTGGAGGAAATCGATCTACATTTTTAGTTTCTTGATCAAATCGAAGCTGCTCATACCCGCCGGAGACCACTCCTTGTTCATTGAGGAGATTTTGTATACTGAGCGAGCAGAAATAGCGTAGGTGTTTTCCTGAAGATCCGGTCTTAATGGAAAAACCCTTTCCAATAAATGCATTGACTGTCACAACAGATGATAAACGCGTTTGCTCAATGATGGTTTTCCAAAGATCCGATCTGTATGCGACTCCTTGTAAAGCATCATAAGTTCGTCTAACAGGATTGAAGTCTAACCAACGTTGATCAAAATAATTCCAATTAAGTCGTACAAATAAAGCCTGGCTATTTCGATATTGAATACCGGAGCCAATCACCATTTGCGGAGATCCTGCTACTCGAAAATTTTTGGAATAAACATCCATTTTATCCAATAAAAACTCATTATTATCTAAAGAGACGGTCACTTTTTGTCGACTGGTATATCGATGGTCTCCCAATGCAGCAGCGATGTCTATTTGCCAATATTCATCGTGCATATATGCCATTCCTGCTTCAATACCCATATGTCTCCTGTCAATATTTCGGATTGCATAGTTCACAAAATTTCGATATCCATCATGATAAAATGTCAAGACATTCATAGCATTCTGAAACAATGTGTAATAAGCACTCCCTCTAAAATGAAATTTTTTGGAAATAAATCGATACATCCATTCGCCTGCTATTATTTTTTCAGACCGGATTGAATCCTGCTTCGTGTTACGCATGCGTGGTGATACATAAATATTATCAGCAAGCGGCGCCCTTGATGCAATGACAAGAGAAAAAAGCAATGATTGATAAGCAGAAAGTTTACGAGTGAACACCAGCTTAAAAGTTGGATTAAAAAAATGATCTGTCTTTGCATTGCCTTTTGAGTTATCAGGGAATAAGCCATTTCTTATCATGCCCTTTCTAAAAAAAGTTTGTTTAGAAAGATGCATACCCGTCATCCAATCTATTTTCTTCCCTTTTGTTTCAACTTGTATCCATCCATCAGCCGCTGAATACAACATCTTGTAATCATATCCATATCGATCGCCTTTGTATACGATCTGATCCGGCTGATCTAAGTTGTATTGCAGGATTGACTGATCCGTAGGAACATCGCTTTCTGCAAATTGATTATGATTGACATGAAAATCAGCACCTAAGAGATCATCCACAATTTTATAGTAGTGATTGTGCTGTAATCGAATTTGAATACCCGTAGCAATCTGCCATTTCGGACTAATCCTATTCTGATAATTACTAGCTATTAAAAAAATATTCGAAGCCTTTATTCTCTTTTCCAAAAGATAGCGCGCTCGTTTACCACTGATTGCGTTCCCTATAACTCCATTAGCATTATTGATCTGATCAAAACTATTTCGATTGGTAGTATATAGTTTCTCCCAATTAATTTGTTGCAATGATATTTCTTCTTGTAAAGTTGTCCTAACCATTTCTTTGAGTAAACTGTCTGTTTGATACTCAGGCAGATACCTGTAATAATCAGGTCTGGGGTCTGTTGCTTGAAACCAATCTAATCCTGTATCCGATCTCCTACCTGTAATGTATCCCACACTGCTTCGCCATGAGCTATGATTATTGGGTTGCCATTCATGCATGATGATCATCACAGGTTTATGCTGATATGCGTTGGCAGCATTTCTCTTCATACCCTGCTGATAACCCCAATTCGGATTATACCTGTTTCCGAAAAGATGTACAACCGGCATTGTAATGGCTGCCTGTTTCCCATATTGGGTTTGATTGCCAATAAGAATACAAGAAAAGACATGATTTCTTACGAGTTGTTTATCTGCTGCGAAATAATAACCGATAGAAGCATAGCGTGTGCCTATGTTCCAAGATTGTTTTGCCAATCGCATGGTTACGTTACCGGAAAATGTCCAGCCATGATGATTAGGAACAGTGGTATAACTCAGCTGATATCGATGTGTATAGGTTTTGTTGGATAATCCATATACCCATTGTATCTGTTGTCGTTGTGATGAAGCACGAATATCTGAGTAAGTGATATTACCAACATTGCTCATCCAGGTATCATGAAATCGAGCGGGTAGATATTCAATGGTATTTTTCATAACAGATTGTAATCCGCTCCATAATGACCATGCGGGAGTCCCATCATTCAATTGATTCATATTTAATCCATTGATGATAACCTGATGAAAACTTGCGTCATATCCTCTTGGTCTGAATCGAAAAGCACTGAATTGAAAAGATGCCATTTGATAAAACACATCTTTCTCCGCATATAACGGTGAAGCATATCCGACAGAGGTTAGAACAGATCGATCCTGCTCATTCATCAATATTGCTTCAGACTCTACGGACTGTTGTTGATCCGCGAGTAGTAGTAATAAGCTATCTGTTCGAGCAGGAATCGTATCTGATAAATGATGTTGCTCGATCGAAAGAACAGATCCCGCAGAACAGAACAGAAAAAATAACAAGGGCATGGTATGAATTTGAATCAAAGTAATTCGATGAAAAATATCCAAGAACACCAGCGATCATTTTTGCGGGAAATACGGTACACAAAAGATGTATTTAGCGAAGGATATCAACTCTTTTCTATGAAAAAAATATTGTTATTCTTCATGGCATATTGTTTAGTAACGACATCACATGCGCAACTGAAACGTTATCAGGTTACTGTGATCGGCTTTTACAATCTTGAGAATTTGTATGATACCATTGATAACCCGATCACTCTTGATGATGAGTTCACACCAGATGGTGCAAAGAAATACAACACGATCATTTTTCGCGACAAGCTGAATAAACTAGCATCAGTGATCAAAGATATCGGAACTGATTACCATGAATTAGGTGTGGCTATTTTAGGAGTAGCTGAGATAGAAAATGATACGGTACTTCAATTTTTAGTGCAACATCCTGTATTGAAAAAGAGAAACTACCATATCGTACATGCATCATCTAAAGATTTGAGAGGTGTAGATGTAGGGTTGTTATACCAACCATCCTTTTTTTATCCGATAGATGCACAAAAAATATTTGTCCCTCTTCCGGGAAAAAGTAAAGACGCTTCTTTCACCAGAGACATATTGTATGTAAAAGGAATGATGATGACTGATACTTTACATCTCTATGTTAACCATTGGCCAAGTAGAAGGGGTGGAGAAGAAAGAAGCTCATCTGCAAGAATGGCTGCAGCGTCTATTTGTCGAAAACATATTGATTCCATTCAAAAGAGTACACCTGAAGCCAAAATAATTGTGATGGGAGATTTGAATGATGATCCGGAAGATAAAAGCATTGTTGAAGGATTGTATACAAAATCGACCCCGGAGGATTTAAAGCAGGGCGAGTTCTATAACCCATGGGTACAGCAGCTAAGAAAGGGCAATGGTACTTTAGCGCACAAAGACCATTGGGGGCTGTTTGATCAGATACTTGTATCTAAAGCATTATTGACGCGGGAGCCAGGTCAATTTTTCTTTTTTAGGGAATATATTTACAACAAAACCTATCTGACCGAATATACAGGCCGCTTCAAGGGGTATCCCATGCGCACCTGGGAGGGAAACCGATACAGGGGTGGCTATAGTGATCACTTTCCCGTTTATACGGTATTTTTACGTCAATTAGTTGAAAAACAATGATTTGCAAATAAATATTGGATGCAATTTTTACAATCCCATCCTGCCAACCGGATGGTCTCATCCAACTTGTTCCTTGTTCCTTGTTTCTTGTGCCTTATTTTGTCGTTTCTTATTCCATTTTAGCCTCTTTTCCCCTACCTTTGCAGCCCCAAATCTGTTTTGGCAGATTTTCTCCCAACAGCAATGTCGGGGGAATCCACTGGGAAAAACCAATTTAAAAACCTAAAAATTCAGGTAATGAGTAATTACGAATTGATGGTGATTTTCACTCCGGTACTGTCTGAAGAAGATTTCAAAGCTTCTCAGAAAAAGTACGAAGACTTCATCAAAGAAAATGGTGGAGCAATCGTACACAGCAATCCATGGGGATTAAAATCACTGGCTTACCCAATCCAGAAGAAAACAACAGGTATCTACTGGGTTCTGGAATACAGTGGGCCAACCGACCTCAACGAAAAGCTGAAAATTCAGCTGTTACGTGACGAACAAGTAATGCGTCACATGGTAACCAAACTCGATAAATACGCCGTCGAGTATAACTACAAGAAAAGAAATGGCGGATTTGCTGTAACTGAAAAAACGGAGGGTTAATCATGGCAAAAAATGAGATCAAATACCTGACCGCGATCAAGCAGGAGAAGCCAAAGAAAAAATTCTGCCGCTTCAAGAAGTATGGCATTAAATACGTTGACTATAAGGATATCGAGTTCCTGAAGAAATTCATCAACGAACAAGGTAAATTATTACCTCGTCGTTTGTCCGGTAACTCTCTGAAGTATCAGCGTAAAGTATCTGATGCAGTTAAGAAAGCACGCCAGATGGCGTTGTTGCCTTATGTAACAGATCTTTTGAAGTAAAAATGTGAAAAGTGAAAGGTGAAAAGAGAACCAATGTTTGACATTTCACTTTTCACTTTTGACCTAATATTATTAGTCACCTTCCCTAATCCCGATAAGGTCGGGAGACAGTCTAGCCTCAAGCAAGACTGGGCTCTTGGGAACTAAAAAAACAATCATGCAAGTAATTTTAATTCAGGATGTAGACAATCTGGGTGGACGTAACGAACTGGTAAACGTAAGAAACGGTTATGCCAGAAACTTTTTGATCCCTCAGAAATTCGCAGTAGAAGCTAACCCTTCTAATTTGAAACAATTGGAAGAGCGTTTGAAAGTTCAAGCGAAGAAAGAAGCTGCTATGTTAGCTGAGATCAACAAAGTGATCGATGTATTGAAAGCTGCTCCTGTTAAGTTGACCGCTAAGACCGGTACCAGCGGTAAGATTTTCGGAACTATTACCTCATTACAGATCGCTAGAGCGGTTCGTGACCAAAAAGGTTATGAGATCGATCGTAAGCGTATCTCTATCGTAGATGATGTAAAAGAACTGGGTTCTTACAAAGCTTCTATTGATTTCGGTAATGGCAACGTTACAGAGATTGATTTTGAAGTAGTTGGAGAATAATCACTTTCTGAGAAAATCATTCAGCCCTTGTTCTTTTGAACAGGGGCTTTTTATTACCCCAAAGCCGGTATTTCATTAGAATCCTGTCTTTTCCTGTTCAAAATCCGAAAAAAACTTGCCAATCAGCCAAAATCACTATCTTCGGTAGTCCAATGATAGGTCTTCCATATCTCAGAACGTTTTTACGTAAATGTTTCAGGATTTTTGGTTACTGGTTTCTCATTGGTTTTTGATCACTTAATTTTTTTAAAGAACATGAACATTTACGTTGGAAATCTGAACTGGAACATGACCAGTGATGATCTGCAGAACCTGTTTACTCCCTACGGTGAAGTAACGAGCGCCAAAATTGTTACCGACAAATTCAATAACGACCGCAGCAAAGGTTTCGGTTTCGTTGAAATGTCAGATGATGAAGCAGCTCGTACTGCAATCAGCGCACTACATGACACAGAAGTGTTAGGTCGCAAGATCGTAGTAAACGAATCTACCCCACGCCCTGAAGGTGAAAGAGGCGGCTTCAAGAAGAAGAGCTTTGGCGGCGGCGGTGGCCGTGGCGGATTTGGTGGTGGTGGTAACCGCGGAGGCGGTGGCGGATACAACCGCGATCGTGGAAACGGTGGTGGTGGAGGTTATAACAGATACTAATCCTATTACACTACTAACATTTTTAAGTCCTGTTTCATTCTTTGAAACAGGACTTTTTTATTTTCTTGATTCGCCTTTTCTGCCATTTGCTTTGATTTGAGTAATTTAAATGTATGAACACATCATCTGTTATTAAAGCACCCATCGCAGGATGTATGCGTTGGGGTAAATGGGGCGCCGGATTTTCCACCAAAGAATATCGTCAACTGATAGATGCTTGTCTTGAGAATGGAATACGTTCTTTTGATCATGCAGATATTTATGGTGATTATACAACCGAAGCAGAATTTGGTGAAGCGCTAAAAGAAGCACCCTCTATCCGATCGGAACTACGCATTATCACCAAATGTGGGATACAGATGGTCACGCCAAATCGGTCATCACATGCTATCAAATCGTATAATACTTCTGCAGCTCATATCATTGATTCAGTTGAACAATCACTAAAAAATTTCGGAACAGATCATTTGGATCTACTATTAATTCACAGACCTGATCCTTTGTTGAATCCGATAGAAGTTGCCGGCGCTGTCGATCACTTAAAACAACAAGGAAAGATCTTGCAGTTTGGTGTTTCTAATTTTCTACCCCATCAGGTAGATATGTTGATGAACTACACATCGGTTGAATATAATCAGGTAGAAATTTCCATTCTACAGTTAGCAGCCTTTCTAAATGGTACTGTAGAGAATTGTATCAAACATAAAATTGTTCCAATGGCTTGGGCTCCGTTAGGTGGAGGAGCTTTTGATGATGATACCCATCCTCGTTTCCGAAGTATTGTTACCACTGCAACCATGTTAGCCTCTAAATATGGATGTGGTGTAAATGAGATCTTGATTGCCTGGTTACACACACACCCATCAGGTATACTTCCTGTTATCGGTACCACGAAAATTGAAAGATTAATTCAGGCAAAAAATGCTTCCAGTATTCTAATGGAAAGAGAAGACTGGTTTAAACTTTGGATTGCATCTACCGGTGAAGATGTGCCCTGAGATATTTAAGGTTATTGTAATGGCAGCTCAACTGTGAATGTTGATCCTTTGTGTTCCTCGCTCTGTACAGAAATATTGCCATGATGCTGTTCAATGATTTGTTTACAGATGGACAATCCCATACCAAAACTTTTTTCACCTGAAGTTCCTAATCGCTGTGCCTTTGAGAACATATCAAAAATGAGTGCTTGCTTCTCTTGCGGAATACCGATACCCTGATCGGTCACTATGATGCGCGCATATTTATCATCTGCTGATACCTGAATAAATATTTTACTTCCATCCGGACTAAATTTAACTGCATTATTAACCAGATTGGTGATCACACGCTCGATCCTATCTACATCAATTGAAATATCGATAGGTGCAGAAAAAAAATGAGTGAGTATCTGTATGTTTTTCTCATTAGCTCTTAGTTGTAAAGAGGGTATCCAAGAATTGAGCAACTGATTTAATTCAATTATTTTGAAAAGGGATTCCCGAACTTGTGTATCACTGTTCTGCAGCAAATCATTGATCAAGTGTAATGCAGATCGAGAAGACTGATCGATCAAGCGAAGAAAATTTGTTTTATCAGCTTGAGATAATTCATCCGATTGGATCAACTCCGTAATATTTGAAATATTGGAAATAGGGCTACGCAAATCATGTGCAACAGTACTGAGTATTTGATCTTTTTGTCTTGTTGTAATGGCCAATGCTTTGTTCGTATCTTCTAATTGTTGCAAGTTTCTAAAATAGATGATCTTGAAATATAAGAGAGATAAGACATAGAGTAGGATGGGTAAAAACATTTTAAGACTTGTAAAGATCAAATCTCCTATGGGTTGATCAGCAACGTCTGGGATTTGATGCATTCTGATGTAAACAAATGCTGCACATGCAAGAGCTGCGTAGATCATGTATTGCCATGATCGATCAAATAATACTACCGCTGCGACGATCATGATCAACAATCGATATTCCCCTGAATTTTGATAAGAATAAGAAGCAATCATTGCTACCAGAGAGAGAACGATAAGAATGACAACCCGATATTGCTTCCATTTACCCGAGATAGTAATCCATAAAGCAACAGAGAAGCAACTGATTTGAATGATATTGATAAATGCAGGGAAGTAGGCTTGTTGCGTCAAATTAACCAAGAGTGATAAGACAGCAAATGGTGCTCCGATCAGAATAAAGAGGTTAAACATGTAACCCTTTTGTCTTTCAATAAATGAGGCATCATCCGGAATACCTAGATAAAGAAAAGTAAGGATAGGGTTTCGTTTAACGCTAGGATTCATAAAAGTTTTCTATTAGGTATTGGGGCTCTGAAAATAACAAGAAAATCTAATATAGGATTGGATCTACTCAAAGTATATACAACAAAAAAGCCTCACTGAATAAACAGTGAGGCTTAATAAATATGGCAGCTACCTACTCTCCCAGCGTAATGCAAGTACCATCGGCCATGGGGGACTTAACTTCTCTGTTCGGAATGGGAAGAGGTGAACACCCCCGGCAAAACCACCATAAGATTGTAAATCATGGTAATAAACCAGTGACAATAAGTTACATATTGGGAAGGAAATGATAACAAGAAAAAAAATAAAGCTTACGGGCAATTAGTACTACTTGGCTTTGCTGTTACCAGCTTTACACCTATAGCCTATCAACGTCATAGTCTTTGACGACCCTTAAAAGTAAACTCATCTTGTGGAAGGTTTCACGCTTAGATGCTTTCAGCGTTTATCCTGTCCGTGCATAGCTACTCTGCATTGCACCTGGCGGCACAACAGATACACCAGCGGCACGTACGACCCGGTCCTCTCGTACTAAGGTCATGTCCACTCAATTTACTAGCGCCCACCACAGATAGGGACCGAACTGTCTTGCGACGTTCTGAACCCAGTTCACGTGCCACTTTAATCGGCGAACAGCCGAACCCTTGGGACCTTCTCCAGCCCCAGGATGTGACGAACCGACATCGAGGTGCCAAACCTCCCCGTCGATATGAGCTCTTGGGGGAGATCAGCCTGTTATCCCCGGAGTACCTTTTATCCTTTGAGCGATGGCCCTTCCATGCAGAACCACCGGATCACTTTAGCCAGCTTTCGCTCCTGCTCGGCGTGTTTGCCTCACAGTCAAGCACCCTTATACTAATGCGCTCTACGTACGATTACCAACCGTACTGAGGGTACCTTTGCGAGCCTCCGTTACTTTTTAGGAGGCGACCACCCCAGTCAAACTACCCACCATGCAATGTCCCCTTGTTCAGGGTTAGGTTCTAAGCAACAAAAGGTTGGTATTTCAACGATGACTCCACAATGCCTGGCGACACTGCTTCAAAGTCTCCCAACTATCCTACACATTTGTTGCTCAAAATCAATGCAAAGTTGTAGTGAAGGTTCACGGGGTCTTTCCGTCCCGTGGCGGGTAACCGGCATCTTCACCGATACTACAATTTCACCGGGCTCGTGGAGGAGACAGTGTTCAACTCATTAGACCATTCGTGCAGGTCGGAACTTACCCGACAAGGAATTTCGCTACCTTAGGACCGTTATAGTTACGGCCGCCGTTTACTGGGGCTTCAGTCAGAAGCTTTGGATTACTCCGAACATCCTTCCTTAACCTTCCAGCACCGGGCAGGTATCAGGCTCTATACGTCATCTTACGATTTTGCAGGGCCCTGTGTTTTTGTTAAACAGTTGGTTGAACCATTTTACTGAGACCACATCGCTGTGGTACGCTTTATCCCGAAGTTACAGCGTCAATTTGCCTAGTTCCTTCTCCACGGCTCACCCGAGCGCCTTAGAATATTCATCTCGACTACCTGTGTCGGTTTACGGTACGGGCCGCATTAGCCTAACCTTAGAGGTTTTTCTCGGTGCTATGATTAGGGTCACTATCTATCCAGCCGAAGCTTTCAAGTACTATCACCTTCGACATCCTGAACGGATTTGCCTATCCAGGATCTATCTACAGGCTTTAACGCAGTATTCCGTAACTGCGCGGACCTTTCACAAACACGTCACCCCATCGAAACTAATGCGGGTACTGGAATATTAACCAGTTTTCCATCAGCTGCCCCTTTCGGGTTTGCCTAAGGACCCGACTAACCCTGATCCGATTAACGTTGATCAGGAACCCTTAGTCTTACGGCGAACAAGTTTTTCACTTGTTTTATCGTTACTTATGCCTACATTTTCTTTTCCAATCGCTCCAGCATGCATCACCACACACCTTCAACGCAGATTGGAATGCTCCCCTACCACTCCATACAAGTATGAAATTTAGAACTTCGGTTCGTAGTTTGATGCCCGATCATTTTCCGTGCAGGGTCTCTCGACCAGTGAGCTGTTACGCACTCTTTAAATGAATGGCTGCTTCCAAGCCAACATCCTGGCTGTTATAGAAATCCCACCTCGTTTGATCAACTTAACTACGTATTAGGGACCTTAGTTGCTAATCTGGGTTATTTCCCTCTCGGCCATGGACCTTAGCGCCCACAGCCTCACTGCCGCAGATATTTATTAGCATTCGGAGTTTGTCAGGGTTTGGTAGGCGGTGAAGCCCCCTAGCCCAATCAGTAGCTCTACCTCTAATAAACTTCTATATGCGACGCTGTTCCTAAAAACATTTCGGGGAGAACGAGCTATCTCTCAGTTTGATTGGCCTTTCACCCCTATCCACAGGTCATCCCATAACTTTTCAACGTTAATGAGTTCGGTCCTCCAGTGTGTGTTACCACACCTTCAACCTGCCCATGGATAGATCACAAAGTTTCGCGTCTACCCCGACTGACTAAAGCGCCCTATTTGGACTCGCTTTCGCTACGGCTCCGTTACTTAAGAACTTAACCTCGCCAGTCAGGAGTAACTCGTAGGCTCATTATGCAAAAGGCACGCCGTCATCCATTGCTGGACTCCGACCGCTTGTAGGCACACGGTTTCAGGTACTATTTCACTCCCTTATTCAGGGTGCTTTTCACCTTTCCCTTACGGTACTGGTTCACTATCGGTGTCTGAAGAGTATTTAGCCTTACCGGATGGTGCCGGCAGATTCACGCAGGATTCCTCCGGTCCCGCGCTACTCAGGATACTGCTCGTCCCTCATCATTTGCTCCTACGTGGCTTTCACACGCTCTGGCTCAACTTTCCAGATGATTCAGATTGAGATGAGTTTCTAAATGCAGTCCTACAACCCCTGTGGAGCACGCCCCACAGGTTTGGGCTCTTCCCTTTTCGCTCGCCACTACTCAGGGAATCATTCTTATTTTCTTTTCCTCCCGGTACTTAGATGTTTCAGTTCTCGGGGTTGGCTCTCTTTCGAGTGATATGCCTTCAGCATACCAGGTTGTCCCATTCGGAGATCCAGGGATATAGCGCTCGTGTGCAACTCCCCCTGGCTTATCGCAGCTTACCACGTCCTTCTTCGCCTTTCAGACCCTAGGCATCCACCATGTGCCCTTATTCGCTTTAAAAAATTTCAATTCCGTTGGTATCATGCTTAACGCACTTCCCAACAAAAGTTACTCGGTATTAATTACAACTTTTTATTTCCCAATATGTCAAAGAACTTCCATCAACTGCCCTTTCAAGCAGCTAATCTCTGCAGATGTTGAGGACCGAACCTACCGGCCACCTCTAACCGAAGTGCCACATCTCATCTCTAAAAGAACGCTTTTGCTTACCCCAACGACTCGTCTCCTCTCTAACTCCTTTGGTGGAGGATAACGGATTCGAACCGTTGACCCCCTGCGTGCAAGGCAGGTGCTCTAGCCAGCTGAGCTAATCCCCCGGCTGTTTACTGGTAGACCCGACCAGATTTGAACTGGTGACCCCTACATTATCAGTGTAGTGCTCTAACCAGGCTGAGCTACGGATCTATAATCATTCGTAGCCCACTCTCTTACCAGCGGGTTACGCTCTCACTACTTTTCCCTACAAAGAACTAACAAAATTGAAAATTGGAAGCAACAACGGTTACACTTATATGCTCTAAAAAGGAGGTATTCCAGCCGCACCTTCCGATACGGCTACCTTGTTACGACTTAGCCCCAGTTACTAGTTTTACCCTAGGCGACTCCTTGCGGTTATCGACTTTAGGTACACCCAGCTTCCATGGCTTGACGGGCGGTGTGTACAAGGTCCGGGAACGTATTCACCGTAT